>ENA-UPXM01001639-UPXM01001639.1-activated-sludge-metagenome-genome-assembly--contig:-NODE-1639-length-28022-cov-8.508421_pt1 | contig 28022 bp, 24 predicted proteins | sample MGYA00238178_ERZ772708 | MGnify/ENA primary metagenome ERZ772708 (study PRJEB29002, sample SAMN05720212) | activated sludge metagenome | isolation source: anaerobic digester from wastewater... | reverse complement strand
ACCTAATCTGAAAATAACAAAGCCTGAGGATAATAAGAAATCGGCAGTAAAGATATCTCAAGTTAGTATAAAAAAAGGACCTGTACATAAAGCTTCTCTTGATTTGAAACCACAAGAAGTCATTAGCACTCAATCCTCTAAGCAGGAAAAGATAATTAAACCAGAAAAGATCGCTTTGAAAGATATTAAACAGCAAAACAATAAGGCTTCTTTTTCTTTTGAAAAGACATCTACTTTTAGCCAAAAACAAGGCATAGAGACAAAAACCCCCATTGAACAGAAACCGCAAGGCGTCGTTAGCCATTATACAAAGCAAACAGAAACAATTAAACAAACTATTGTGAAGGAACCGATAAATATTGGGCTTAATACTACAAGGGAGAAGCCTGAATTTGTGAATATTACACAAAAGGTAGAGGACATCAATAAACCAGAAAAGATAGTTAGTAATAAGAGGTCCACTGAAAGCCTTATAGATACTCATATTAAGCAAGAGCCTGATGTGAAGTTTTTCTCTAAACAGAATTCAGTAGAAGTCAGCAAACCTTTATCTAAGCAAACAGAAGAGATAGTCAAACCAGAAAAGATTGTTAGTAATAAGGTGCCTACTGAAAGCCCTATAGATACGCATATTAAGCAAGAGCCTGAGGTGAAGTTTTTCTCTAAACAGAATTCAGTAGAAGTCAGCAAACCTTTATCTAAACAAACAGACGAGATAATCAAGCCAGAAAAGATTGTTAGTAATAAGGTGCCTACTGAAAGCCCTATACAAACGAATGTCAAGCAAGTGCCTGATGTGAAGGACACACTTGCCCAGAAGCAAAGTCAAGTGCGACTCAGGGTAGATGAAAAATTAGGTAATGAAGCTTATTTATCAGAGCCTTTTAAAGCAAATAAAGTGGCGAATATGGCAAATAATAATGGTATAGTTACAAATAAAAAGGTTGATACAAGTATTAAAGCTGTTCAGATAAATACAGACAGTTTGCAAAGAAAAAATACTATGGCTGGTATTAAGCCAATGCCATTAATAATAGCAAAAGAACAATATACTGTTCTGCAAAACACTGTATCTCCTGTATTTGCGGAGAAAAGAGAAGATCAGAGAGTGGTGATTCAGCCAGCAAATAATATTAAGAAGAGTAAAAATAATAGCTTCAATACGAGACCTAAAGAGGCAGAGCAAGTAAAGGTCGTTGAGTCTGTAAAGCCTAATCCAATTAATGAAAGTACATCAATGGATAAAAAAGTTGCTTTCACAGCAAATGAGATAAACAAGAATCAGCCTGATTTTTCAATAAAAAAGAAAGAGAATTTTATACCTAATACCATTAAAATGGAGAAAAATATTCAATCCCAAACAACTGAAAATATTGGGTCAATACGGCAGCCAAAACATGATGTACAGCGGGAAAGAAGCACTACGAATGACATGGCACAGCAAATGCATTATAAACCATATGAAGCAAGAATTAGCTCTTTTGAGAGAATGAAAGGAATGGAAGATATGCATGGCTTTGAAGATGGTGTTAATGTTCAAAAAGGCATAAATGCTGATATAGTTCAGGACTATATTGACAAGAATGAACCTTTTATCATACATTACTTTGATAATGATGGGCAAGAAAGGCAAAAAACTGTATTTGTCAAGAGTAGCTCAGAAAAAGTCAATACGCAGTCTTCAAATTCAAATGAGCAAGGCAAAGCGAAAATTACCATGCTTGATAAAAAGCAAAATAATCAGTCTGATATGCAACAAGAGAATAAATCAAATAGTTTTCATAATTCTTGGCAAACACATGCAAAACCTCAAAATAGTATTAATCAGAGCTTTACAATGCCAAGTAGTAGATATAGTATAGTCGAATTTTTGCCGAAGATTGAAGAGGCAGCTTTGCAATTAAGGCAAAACTTCAAGGCGCAAAAAGCTACACTTGAGTTGGAAACCGAAGAATTAGGATATGTGAAAACAAGTGTAGAAAAACAGGGTGAAAGAATAATTGTAAAATTTGAATTGGAGAATCTACAAAGACTTGATAGCTTGAAAGAGAATTTAAATAATTTAGAACAGCAACTCAAAGGTCATGGCTTTGAAGAAGTTGTAATGGAATTTAATTTTCACAAAGAATCACATCAGCAAGATAGTCAAAAAGCGTTTCATCATGCTGGTAATAAGGTGTTTAAAATTGATGATAGCAATAATCTTCCTCAAATGGAAGAAGTGTCTGTAACAAGAGATTATGGCTATAATTCAATGGAATATACAATATAAAGAAAGGAGATAAAATGAGCGGAGAATTAATTGGTATTTCTGATGCAACACGCAGTGCAGCAGCAGAAACAATGACTAATAAATCTATAATGGGCAAAGATGAATTTCTTAATCTTTTGACAACACAACTCAAATATCAAGATCCCATAAACCCAGTCTCAAATGAGCAATTTGCCACTCAATTAGCACAGTTTAGTCAATTGGAAACCCTTCAGAATATCAATGAAAATATTCAATCGCAAATAATGGTTACTCAGTCGATGAATAACTCATACATGATCAGTCTTATTGGAAAAGCAGTTAAGTCATCGGGCAATAGCTTTACCCATAAGGAAGGGGAGAGCTCGTCTATGTATTTCGAACTGCCAAGAGATGCAACTGAACTGACTGTAAAAGTTTATGATGAAAATGGCAAACAAGTCGCCCTTATTACAAATCGCGGCGCTAAAGCTGGTGAAAGAGCTATTGCTTGGGATGGTAAAGACCTTGATGGAAAGAAAGCAAAATCTGGGTATTATACCTTTTCAGTTGAAGCAAAAGACTCCTATGGAACAATGACTCCTGAAACTATTAACTATGGTATCGTGCAGGGCGTTACGTATTCTGGTGGAATACCATATTTAATGGTAAATGGTCAAATCATTTCTTTAAGTGATATTTGGACTGTTGAGCAGTATAGTAATGTTGCTATGACCAACTTACAAGGTAATCAAGAAGGAAATGATAATGGTAATCAATCGTCAACACAGCCAAAGAGTGGCATAGTTGATGAAGGCTTAAGTAAATTTATGTCACGGGTAATTGGACAATAAGGAGGAATCATGATAAATAGAATTGTCAATCAAATACCCACTCCAATCAATGCAGAGCGTGTAAATACTCCACAAAACAGTAGGATCGAGCAACAAAGACAACAGAGCTTTGCAGAGATTTTCAATGAACAATTAGGGACTAAAGAGCTTGCTTTTTCTGCTCACGCTCTTCATAGGCTGGAAGAAAGAAATATCTCACTTAATGATGTAGATAAGTCTCGCCTTGAAGATGCAGTTACAAAGATCTCTCAAAAAGGGGGCAAAGACTCTTTAATAATGATGGATAATGTCGCATTCGTGGTAAATATCCCCAATCGCACTGTGGTGACGGCTGTGGATAATGGAAACCTTAAAGATAATATATTTACACAAATAGATAGTGCAATGATCTTAGAAAAATATTAAGGCTGGACCTCATAGAGGGAGCCTCCATGGTGCTGAACGACAGATGCACCATTTAAAAAAAACAAACAGGAGGAAAAAATGTTAAGATCACTATATTCAGGAATCACTGGTGTTAAGAACCAACAAGCTCAAATGGACGTAATTTCAAATAATATTGCAAACGTTAATACAACAGGTTTTAAATCGAACCGTATTACTTTCGCTGATGCTCTTTCCGAGACAGTATCAGGCGCAAGAGGAACTGCAGGTAACTTTGGTGGAGCAAACCCTGTGCAAATAGGTAGAGGCTCAGTCATTTCAAGTGTTGATACAAATTACAAGCAAGGCTCTTTAGACTCAACAGGACAAGTTACAGACCTTGCAATAAATGGCAAAGGATTCTTTATCGTCACAGACGGTACAAGAAGATTTTTTACCAGAGCAGGAGCTCTTCAAATTCAAGATGATGGTAGCTTGATGTCACAAGGTGGTAACTACTATATGATGGGTAGAATTGCTGATAATGATGGAAGATTGCCATCAACAACAACAATTAACAAAATAATACTGCCCTTCGGAAGAAAAGAACCTGCGAAAGCAACAAATAATATCGACCTTTACTGTAACTTAGATAAAAATGGATCGAAAATCGAAGAATGGATAGGCGGAGAATCATTCTATTCTACTGATGGAAAGGCTGCAACAAGCGCAACAGACTTGGCTGAAATCGATGGACTTACAATGCACTTGGGTGATGAGATTGAAATCACGGGAACCCATCGCGACGGTACAAAAGTCATGTATGAAAACCAAAATTGGAAGTTTACTTATGGTAAAGATGGTACTACTATCGAAGATCTTATGAACAAAATTAATCAAGCATTTAATAGCACAAGTATGGAAGGTTCATCTTGTACAATCGATCAAAATGGAAAATTCAGATTAATTGCAAATAGTGCAGGAGAAAACGACACAACAATCTTCTTAACCGCAGTTTCAAAACATACAGCAACAACCGAAAGCCACGAATCTGAGACTGTAATGAAGAGTGTTAATTATAAAATGAGCGCTCTTGAAGAAACTGGTGCTACTCTAACAGTAGATGGAGTAGCTGGCGGCGTTCCTATCAATGCAAACACAACAGTTAGGGATGTGTTAGAATACCTTAATGACCTGCAAGATGGAAATAGGTATTTTGCAGAACTAGATGATAATGATACAAGAGTGAGAATCAATCGCGTTGAGCCTGATGGTACAATTGTTGATGTTTATACTTCTTCTAATACAAACCCATTAACACCTCAGAATATCGCTGTTACCTCTAATCTTTTAGATATAAACGGTGCTTCTATTACAGTTGGTGGACAAATACTAATCGAAGGAACAAACCCAGATGGCACATATAAATCTGCTGTTTTTACTTATGGCTCAAAAGATGATGGGTATAGTGGCTTGACTGTAAAAGAGCTTTTAACAAAGATTAATGACACTTTTGACGGCGTTACTGCAACAATAGATAACAAGACAGGTAGAATTAAATTGACTGACAAGTCATCTGGTGAAAGTCATTCATCAGTTAGCCTCTCAGGTGTTGGTGATGATGTAATGGGTTTTGATATATCTTTTACAACAGAGAAATTCATTATGGATAGCAAAGAGCTTACTATGGACAATGGTGACCCTTTTGATATAACAGCTGACCTAAATGATTTTCATGGACTTAATTATGTTGCAGGCGATACAATTAAAGTGTTTGCAACTTTGATTAACGGTGCTACAAAGTCTGTATCATTTACATATGGTGAAGATGGTGATTCACTTGAAGATTTTGTCAATAAAATTAACAATAGCAATGAGTTTGCAGGTATCACAGCAAGAGTTGAAGATGGTAAGATCGTATTTGTAGATGAATCTTTATCTGATGGATATAATTATACGTCATTCCAGATTATCGACGCCGTAGGTAATCTTGGTACTGGCGGTTTGGCAACAGAATTTGTATCAAATGCAGGAACAAATAACTCAGTTATTCAATTACCTTCATTTTCAGTTTTAGTAGAAGGTGAAACAGGAAAACATAGTACTACTATTGATGTGTACGATAATATTGGACAAAAACATATAGTTGAAATCAATTACACTCAAGACACCGTTCCTGGAACAAACAAATGGTTCTGGAATATTGTCATTGATGATGGAAAGATTGCTCCTCACTCAGGTAATAGCGGCACTGCAACATTTAATGAAGACGGCTCTCTAAAAGCGTTCCTCTATGATAATGGTGACGCGTTAAAATTCAATGCTCCAGGCGGTGGTGAAGTAAGTATTATCCTCAATGCAGGTAATGCTGGCTCATTCTCTGGTATGACTCAATTAGCTTCACCAAGTACGAACGTTGCTATCCAACAAGATGGTTACGCTCTTGGCGTGTTAAATAATATTAATATCGACGATCAAGGTATCATCTCCGGTATTTACTCAAATGGTGTTACTAAAACCTTAGCTCAAATGGCATTAGCAAGCTTTACGAACGAAGCAGGTTTGCAAAAAGAAGGAAATAGCTTGTTCTCTTCAAATGGCTCTTCAGGCAATGCTATTGTTGGTTGGGCAGGCGAAAATAATAAATCAGTAATAAAAGCTGGTTATCTTGAAAGTTCGAATGTTGACTTGACTGATGAATTTGCGAAATTGATTATATCACAGAGGGCTTTAGAGGCAAACTCAAAAGTTATCAACACTTCTGATATGATTCTCTCAACAATCATCGATCGTATGAAACGTTAATCTAAATAGATAAAACGGGCAAGCTCGCTTGCCCGTTTTTAATAATATTTAAAGAAATGGCAAATTGGTTCGATAAATATTTATAAAGGGCATAGAGGTGAGATAATAAAAGTATTCTTTATATGCAGTTAAAGTAACACTTTGAAAAAAGAATCGATTTTTTGTAACTATATATTGACTTATTTATGTATTTTAGATAAATTGGTTCAAGATTGGAGGAAAAATGATAAGACTAACAAAAATTAACGGGCAAGAGATTTACATAAACAATGATTTGATGGAATTTATCGAATCAACACCTGACACAATTATTAGTTTAACTACAGGCAAAAAACTGATAGTCAAGGAAACCATTGAAGAAGTGATTGATAAAATAGTCGAGTTTAAGAATAGAACTTTCAAAAATTGGGACATGCAAGCAAAATAATACACTGAGGTTTTTATGGATTTAGGTACAATAATTGGTTTAGTTTTAGCTTATGCTTTGGTATTTATACCAATTATACAAGCTGGTGATTTAGCGTCTTTTATTGACATGCCTTCTGTCTATATCGTAGTTGGCGGCGCTATTTCTGCAGTTCTCATGTCATTCCCTATACCGGAGCTATTAGGTGCGTTTACAGCTTTAAAAAAAGCTTTTTTTACTAAGCCAACTGATTACGGAAGACTAATTGATAGTCTTGTTGATTTGGGCGAAAAGGCTCGTAGAGAAGGGCTACTGACTCTCGAGAGAGAACTTGGTAACCTTGACGATGAATTTTTAAAAAAGGCAATACAGCTTGCAGTTGATGGAAATGAAGTTCAAGTCATTGAGGGTGTTATGGGTATTGAAATTGAGAACATTGAAGATAGACACAAAACAGGTAAAGACATATTCGATGCCTTAGGTTCACTCGCTCCTGCTTTTGGTATGATTGGTACCTTGATTGGTTTGATACAAATGCTTAAAGCTTTGGACGATCCTAGTAATATTGGTGCAGGTATGGCGGTTGCTTTGATTACTACTTTTTATGGCTCTTTAATTGCCAACACCGTTTGCATTCCTATTGCAACAAAACTTGATAGAAGATCAAAACATGAAGTATTAGAAAAAAACATTATTCTAAGCGGTATATTGTCAATTCAATCAGGCGACAACCCACGTGTATTAAGAGATAAACTGGAAACTTATATTCCACCAAAGTTTAGAAAAGGCTCAAAATAATGGCAAGACAAAAGAAATGCCCAGAGTGTCCAAAAGTTGGTGCGCCAGAATACATGCTCACCTATGGCGACATGATGACACTATTGCTAACTTTTTTTGTGCTTTTAATAACTTTCTCATCTGTTGAACAATCAAAATTTTCTATGGCTGCAACTTCCCTGAGAGGCGCTTTAGGAGTACTCCAGGGGACGCAAGGGCAAGTTCTACCTTTGACAAAAATGCCTTTATTCTCTATTGGAATAGGTAAGGCTGATAAGATGATTGAAGAATTAATAAAAGAAATGAGATCCACCGCTCAAAAAACTGGTGAAAATGAAAAACTAAAAATAACTCATAATAAGGATACTATACATTTTAGCCTGGCAGCTCCGATGCTTTTTACTACTGGCTCAGCTGATTTAAAAGAAACTGCCAAACCAATCTTAAAGCTTATTTCTGATATTTTAGTTCTTTTCCCTTATGAAATTAGGGTAGAAGGACATACTGATAATTTACCTATTAACTCGCCTATTTTCCCATCTAACTGGGAACTGTCTTTTTCAAGAGCTCTTTCTGTAACAAGGCAGTTGAATGATTTTGGAGTAAATAGCAGCCGTTTTCAGGTTATTGGCTATGGTGATACAAGACCCATAGCAGATAATTCAACAGAAGATGGACGCGAGCTAAATAGACGAGTAGAAATATATATTAATTTAAGAGGCGAAGTTAGGAAGAGTATTATTTCAAGTGCAGGAGAATAAAATGATGAAAAATAATTTTGGAAAAATAAATATGTTAGTCATTATTATAATTGTTGTAGTTCAGATTATTATTGCTGGCGTAATATATTTTTTTATTGCAAGTAACGGCGATCAAAAGATCAAACCAATTAAAACCGAGGTTGAAAGCAAAGAATTAGCTATTGAGCAAGATAATACAGGTAGTAACACAAACTCGAAAGATTATTTAAAAGAGTATATGGTAACGGAATTGTCTGACATTGTAGTCAATCCAAGAAACTCTCCAGAGAGTTTTCTTGTCGTATCTATCGCTCTTGAACACCAAGTGAAGAACGTCAACTTGGCAACCGAGCTAAAGAATAAAGATTTGTTAATAAAAGATAAGATCTTAACTTATTTTTCATTTATAGAAAAAGAAGAACTGCAAGATATTGACAATAGAGAGAAGTTTAAAAAAGATATCAAAAAAGAAATCAATAGTATGCTAAATGAAGGAAAAGTTACAAGTGTGTTAATCTCACAATTTGTTATACAATAGGTAGTAGTACTAATGAGTAAGCTTTTAACGCAAGAAGAAGTAGATGCATTGCTCTCCCAAGAGCAAGGTCCTGAACAATTATTTGAGTTTGAAAACAAAAAGAAGGATGTACGCCTTTACGACTTTAGGCACCCAGATCGTGTTTCAAAAGAACAGCTAAAGATATTAAGAAATATACATAACAATTTTGCTCGCCTATTGGCAACTTATTTGTCAAATCAGCTTAGAACAATGATCGACGTTAAACCGCCTACTATAGAACAAGTTACATATTTAGAGTTCACAATGTCTGCTTCTGATTTTACTTATATGTATATTTTTGATGTGACAAACCTCGATGGACAAGCCCTTCTTGAAATCGACCCCAATTTGTCTTTTTTTGTTATTGATCGACTTTTTGGCGGTACTGGTAGCAATGTACAAAGAAATGAAACAACACCGACCATCATTGAGCGTTCTGTGATGAACGGTGTATCTGAACGTATTTTAGAGTTTTTAAAAGAAGCATGGCAGCATATAGATATAATTCAACCAAATGTATTAACATTTGAAACAAACCCTCAATTGGTTACTATTGCACCTGCATCTGAAACAATGATTGTTTTTAATTTTCCCGTCATTGCGCGTAATTTTGAGTTTTATATATTGCTTTGTTTTCCGTATTTTATGCTTGAACCAATACTAAAAAAACTAATCACAAAAAACTATATGGCATTGACAAAGAAAAAGCCAAACGAAGCAGATTCTAAAAGCTTGTATCGGTCCTTAGAAAATACTTTTGTAAGGTTTTCTGTTGAAATTGGCGAGACAGAGTTATTGGTAAAGGACTTTGTCGAATTAGAAAAAAACGACATATTAGTATTAAGAAAATCTATTAAAGAACCGTGTGTAGCAAAAGTTCAAAACCTAAATTTATTTTCTGGCTCGCCAGGAGTAAGCAATAGAAAATATTCATTCAAAGTGGAACATATTACAGATGACGAAGGAGATATAATATGAGTAACTCTCCACAAATACAAAAATTTATAGAGTTTTTCACAAGTAATGCCTCAGGTGTTTTAGGCACTATTACAAACCAAAGCATTGATTTTACTGCTTTAGAGTTTGATGATTTTAATTTTGACACGATTCAAGCAAATATTGAAATACCATGTGTAGTTTTATCGATTATGTATTCAGGTAGTCAAACATTTCAGCTGCAGTTCATGTTTGATAAAAGCTCTGTTGCTATTCTTGCAGACTTAATGATGCTGGGGGAAGGCGATACAAACTATATTCCTGAAGAGCATAATGATGCAATGAAAGAAATGTGTAATCAAATACTTGGCAGTATGACTGGGGAATTTGCTGGTGAGGGCGTTAATCTTAGTGGAAATGTTAGCGATATTGAGTTAACAGACATGGAAATACAGCAAGACTTTCTGATTGATCATAAAATGCAGACAATCCAGTTTACAGTTGTAGGCAAGTCTTTTTATAGTTATATTCTTTTTGATGATCAAGCTATAAATGCAATTAATGACAGCTTTCAAACACAAAATGAACCTGCATTTGAGGCTCCTCCTTCAATGTCTGATACTGCACGTCAAGAAGAGCCTGTTAAAGTGTCCAGAGCTCAGTTTAGTGAGTTTGAAGAAGTTCGTCCCAGCTCAGGTAAAAACATTAATATTGATGTGCTGCTTGATGTTGTTTTGCCCGTATCAGTTGAGCTTGGCAGGAAAGATATGAAAATAAAAGAGATATTAGAAATTGGGCAAGGTTCCGTTGTCGAATTAAACAAACTTGCTGGCGATCTTGTTGACTTGATGATTAATGGCAAGAAGTTTGCTGTAGGAGAAGTAATGGTCGCTGATGAAAACTATGCAGTTCGTATTGTGAGTTTGGTATCGAGAGAAGAAAGAATAAAAAGTCTTGGGCAAGATTGATGAAATCAACCTTTTTTATCATCTTTCTTTTATCTTTTAGCATTTTATTTTCTCAAATTGATAGTACTGCTCTGCATAATATCAGTTTTGATACACTATACACCGCCAAAGATAGTGTTGAACAAGTGTGGGATGCTGGACAAGTAAGTAAAGTAAATTCCCCATCCTTTGGTTGGATGATGTTCAAAATGCTATTTGGCTTAGCTATCATATCATTGCTTCTTTACCTGGTTTTGAAGTTTGTAAAATCGTTGAATCATAATCTCGATTCTAATACTAATAGCCTAATAAATATCATAGAATCTCACCCTCTCGCATACAAACAGTATATGCAGATTGTGAAGGTAAATAAAAAGATTTATGTAGTATTATCAAATCAAAACAGCATCCAAGTAATTGATAAGATTGATAATCAAGACGACATTGATGAGATAATTAATTTTAAATCACAAAAAGCAAATGCTGATTTTTTAAAATACTTTGAAAAATTTAGAAAACCAAAAGGGTAATCATGCAAATAGTACTCAACAACTTTTATCGACTATTTAATAAAAAAACTGTTCTTTTAATGCTTTTAGTTTTAGGCGTATGCAGTGTTTATGCGCAAGTAATGCCACGCGTCAACATTGGCTTTGAGCCTGCAAACACCCCCAAAGATGTTGCTAATAGCTTGCAAATTTTGTTTATTATTACAGTGATTTCTTTAGCACCGTCTATTTTGATTATGATGACTTGCTTTACGCGTATATCAATTGTGCTGTCATTTACTAGAAAAGCTTTGGGCACACAACCAGTCCCGAGCAATCAGATTATGGTCAGCATATCATTATTATTAACCTTTTTTATTATGAGCCCTATTTTTAAAGAGATAAATGACAAAGCCTTACAACCCTATTTGCGTGCAGAGTTGACACATGAAGAGTTTTACAATGAAGGAATCTCGCCATTGAGGACCTTTATGCTTAAACAAACACGAGAAAAAGATTTGGCACTGATGCTTAATACTTCAAGAATGCCAAAACCAGAAAATGCAGATGATATCACTCTCCCTATTCTAGTTAGCGCATATGCTTTGAGCGAAATTCGACTTGCGTTTGAAATGGGTTTTTTGATCTATCTTCCCTTTTTAATGATCGATATGATTGTCGCTAGTATTCTAATGTCTATGGGGATGATGATGCTGCCGCCGGCGATGATATCTGCACCACTTAAGATTCTGCTCTTTATTATTGTCGATGGGTGGTATTTAATTATTCAAACTCTTGTCAAAAGTATAAATTGGTAGGTGAAAAATGAGCCAAGAACTTGTTGTTGAAATTGCTACAAAAACGCTTTATTATACAATGATTATTTCTGCCCCAGTACTCATCACGGGATTAGTGATAGGTGTTCTTTTATCGATTATGCAATCTGTAATTCAAATTAAAGAAATGACTTTAACTTTTATCCCTAAAATCCTATCTATCATGATTATCCTTCTTCTCACAATACCATGGATGATAAACAAATTTATTGAATACTTCAATTATATTATGAGTATAATGACAACTGTTAAATAGCGGTTTAAACAATGTTTGAAACATTAGGTATAACCTTAGTTGAATTTCAAAACTGGTTATTAATCTTTATCAGAATCGCTGTCCTAATCAGTGTTTTGCCTATTTTTTCTAATGAATCCTTAGACCCCCGCCTAAAGGTATTTTTAGCTTTTTTTTTATCATTAATATTATTTAAGATTATCCCATATGAAAAAAGCTTACCTATGGAGTTTGTCGCACTAATTTTTTATGCTATAAAAGAGGCTGTTGTGGGGTTATGTATTGGGATGTTTACAGCTGTTGTTTTTGAAAGTTTTCGCTTTGCAGGCAGCCAAGTTGGGCATTTAATGGGCATCAACATGGCTGAAACGATTGACCCCTTATATAGCGAAGAATCTCAAGTAATTGTCGAATTATTTAATATCATTGCTGTCTTATTAATTTTGGCAATTAACGGACATCATTTTTTTATTAGAGTTATAGCAGATAGCTTTGTAATTGTGCCCTTAAATGGCTTGCAATTGCCAGCAGAGCTATTGCCAAAGTTTATAGCGATGTTATCTGCAATTGTCGTTGCAGGTATCAGGATTGCAGCCCCTATCATGGTATTGCTTTTACTGATAAGAATCATGGTTGGAATACTAAATAAAATGGTACAAGAAGCTGATATATTCAGTATTATCCTCGTATTAAATATCTTGCTTGGTATGTACTTATTACAGTTTTATTGGACTTATTATGCAACTGTAGTAAATGAACTCTTTAGCAAGTATAGGCAAGATATTCTTATTCTGATTAAAATGATGGGCTAATTATTCTTAATTTGCTTTTTCTTTAATGTAACAATTAGCTCAAATTCATCTCTTGGTTTTTCATGTATCTGCTTGCCTAAATAGGGTACAGGATTGTTAATCAATTCTGATTCAGTTACTTCTTCATAGTTATTATCTGTAATTACCCAAAAGAGTTTTTCTTGATTTGCTTTTGCTTTTACAGTTGCCTTGCTCGTTTTTTTTGTTTCATTCATGATTTCTCCAATTATTTCATATTCTGGGTGTTGTTCAATGAACTCAAGTAGAATTTCTATATTAAAAAAACGCCTGAAAAGATCGCAGCGAGTAGGACAATTGCTTGCGCATACGATCATACTTTCAAAGCGTTTAGTTTTATGACAAACTATATTATGAGAGTCAGCAATACCCCATTTCTTTTTAAGGGTCCTATCTTTTCTCTTTTCTTTTGACATTAATAGTTTTTAAATAAGTTTAAGGCTTTTTAAACATTTTTCGAGGGTTATGAGGCTCTCTGCTTTCAAGTCACAAAGCGGCAAGCGAACCTCTTTATCAATGTAGCCCATCATTGCTAATGCATTTTTGACAGGAATGGGGTTAGTTTCGATAAACATATTTTGGTTTACTTCAATAAGTTCAAGATGTATTCTCTTTGCTTCTTCGTAATTGCCCTTCAATGCAGCGTGAATCATATTACTCATTTGGAGGGGTACAATATTTGCTGTCACTGAAATACATCCTTTGGCGCCAATACACATTAATGGCAGATTGAGTGCATCTTCACCAGAAAGCACAACAAAGTCTTTTGGTGCATGTTTGATAATCTTACCCGCTTGTACCAAATCACCGCTTGCCTCTTTGATAGCAATGATTCTACCAGGAAAATCATTTGCCAGCCTGATTGTGGTATCAGCAGATTGGTTGCAACCCGTTCTGCCAGGCACATTATACATGATGATAGGGATATTTGTCTTGCTCACAATTTCCTTATAATAGAGGTATATGCCTTCTTGAGTTGGCTTATTGTAATATGGTGTGACGATTAATGCTGCGTCTGCTTCATAATGTTCAGCACGGCTGGTGTTTATTATTGTTTGTTTTACATTATTAGTGCCAGTGCCGATAATAAAAGGAATTTTACCTTTAACTCTCTGAGTAGCAAAACGTAATAAGCTTTCTTTTTCATCATTTGCAAGAGTCGCTGTTTCTGCAGTTGTTCCCAAAAAGACAATAGCATCTGTTTTGTTTTGAAGGTGAAATTCAAGTAATTTCTCGAGTGCATTGTAATCGATTTCATTGTTTTTGAATGGTGTCACAAGTGCGACCATTGAGCCTTTCATAATATCTCCTCTCTTTTTATAAAAACATTTTTTTAACTGTTTCAGGGTCTTTATATTTACCTAAAAGGCACATGAGTTTTATTCTTGCCTTGGGTCCTTTGAGGTCTCCACCCATTACTACACCGTGATTGACGAGGTCCTTTCCACCACCAGAATAGCCATATTCTGGCAATACTCGACCTGTATATGCGCGTGAAACTAAGATTACTATTATGTCGTTTTTTATAAGCTCATCAATTGTCTCAACAAGGTAAGGGGGGATATTACCTCTGCCAAATGCCTCTAAAACAATACCTTTTGCATTATTATTTAATGAACAATTGAGAAACCTATTATCCATACCAGAAACCATTTTAATCAAGTCAACATTTGACTCAATAACATCGGTCCAGACACTATCTCTTTGAATTATTTGGCGATGATAAATGATATCATCTGAGTCAATATAGCCTAAGGTCCCATAGCCTGGTGACTCAAAGGAGTCTACTCTACCTGTATCAACCTTGATAACATCGCGTGCTGTATGAATCTCATCATTCATTACCACCAAAACGCCCTTGTCTATCGAGCTTGGGTGTGCCGCAACACGCACAGATCCTACAATATTACGTGGTCCATCAAGCCCTAATTCATCTCCAGATCTCATTGCGGCTGTAAAGATTACTGGCTTTCTTGTTGTTAATGTCAGATCCAACATATATGCAGTCTCTTCGAGAGTGTCTGTGCCGTGTGTAATTACGATACCATCATAATCAATAATCTTTAAATCGACAAACTTAGCAAGCTCAAACATCTTTTCAGGTGTCATGTAAGGGCTTGGTATATTGGAAAACTCTAAAATATCGATATTAGCCGTTGCATTTAATTTGGGGAACTTCTGCAAAAAATCAATCAACTCATCAGAGGGGATCACGCCCTTCTCAGAGTCATATTTCATCGCTATCGTTCCACCTGTTGTAATGATTAAAATTTTCTTTTTCAATTTACACCTTCATTATAGTTAATTAAACTTAAAATCTTATTTTTTAGATAAATTGTCAAGTAAAATATTATATTTATTGTGTACATTGCAAAATAAATCAATGAATGACTTCATTGCTATTTGCTATATCTATATACAAGGATTTACTTTTTCTTCTGCTTCTTATCTATAGACCAAAGAATATTGATAGAGGTAGTCGCATAGTAACCAAAATAACTTATAAAAGAATAAAACGAAATTATAAAAAATCAACACCCTCTATATATATTGGCAGGACAAAACGGTGTTTTTCGAAAACTATTTTCACCTAAATTAGCAGATGCCTACTACGAGCGGGTTTAGAGGTGATTTTTTTTGTGCCAACAACTATCATTAGTTGACTCAGATCAATTATAACTCATCTCTAATCTCTCAGCTTTCAGTATTCTTCGAGTCTGCAAATCTGAATTATGCAATAATCAGCACCTTTTGGGTCATTCTCTGGGCTTTTTCTGTAGTACGATTTATCATGCGTATCCCAACAGCACTCAAAGACTTCGCCACTCGTATCGAAAATGCCATACTCATTAGCTGCTTTTGTGTCTACATTATGAGTAAAAAAAGAATTACTTTGCGACATCACCTACCGTATTTAAACCTGCTATTACTCCTGTTTTTCTCTTTTTTTGCCTATAAGTTTGCCAATGTTGCAAATGATTATTTATCAGTTATATATCTATGCGACTCCCTTGCATTCCCTTTGCTATCTTGGAGAATGAAAGGCAGTCTTATAGGAATCTAAAGGGAATGTAAAGGAGATTTATTATGAATTTTATGATGTAGGAAAAGATGTATTTTATGATTTCCATTTTTAAGGTATGATTATTGCTTGATTTGTTATTTGGTATTTTTATATAATCCCTTAACGGAGTTCGGATTTTCGCTTTATATTTTTAGGAAAAAACAATCACAAAAGAAATACTATTTGACAAAAAATAGCTAAACAAAAATATTACTGCAGAGGATAATAATGATAAAAATAGAATCACTTTTTAAAACATATGGAAGCTTAGAAGCAGTAAAAGGCATTAGTTTTGAAGTAAATGAGGGTGAAATAACTGGCTTTTTGGGACCAAATGGTGCGGGCAAATCTACTACTCTTAAAATTATTGCTGGCTTTAACAAAGCAACAAGTGGTAAAGTGTATGTAAACAATGCAGATATTGAGTCTGCACCAGAACAAATTAAAGAACAAATTGGCTATCTATCTGAATTGAACCCCTTATACTCTGAAATGACTATTTATGAATACTTAAGATTCATCTGTCAGATACGAAATATTGAAGGTGAAGAATTCAAAGAAAAGCTTAAATTGGTTACTCTTAAATGTGGCTTGCATGGACGGCTTAATCAGCAGATATCTACTTTGTCAAAAGGCTTTAAACAGCGTGTTGGATTGGCACAAGCTATCATTCACGATCCCCCTATTCTGATCTTAGATGAACCAACCAATGGGCTTGACCCCAATCAAATAGTTGAGATTCGCTCACTAATCCAAGAATTGGGTAAAGATAAAACAATCATACTCTCAAGCCATATCCTGCAAGAGATTCAAGCAATTTGCGATAAGATTATTATCATTCACAATGGACTAATTGTTGCCGATTCTCCTGCTAAAAAACTGCTAAACAGTTATCAAAATAAGCAGTCTATCAGGATCGAATTTACAAAGATAAATATCACAGAAGAAGAACTAACACGTCAGTTTCCTAAGATGGTTATTCAAGAATTTAGCATTAAAGAAAACAGTATTTTACTCGTATGTGAAACGACAGCAAACAAAGATACAAGAATCGAATTGTCAAAATACATCACTAATAAAGGTGCAACTATTATTGGTCTAAAATATCAACAAAAAACACTTGAAGATGTGTTTCACAATTTAACTCTTGGTGACATAATTACGCAAGAAGTTAAGGGGGGAGATGTATGAGAAATATCAAGCTAATTGCCAAAAGAGAGCTGTTATCGTTCTTTAAAAGCCCTACAGCATACATAACCTTGATAGTCTTTACTTTGATTAATACATGGTTTTTTATTATGCCTCTATTTTCTACGGGAAATGCAAGTTTAAATGGTCTCTTTTTTAGTATCAAACTCGTCTGGCTTGTTTATATTCCCGTTATTTCTATGGGGTTGATTGCAAAAGAGAGAAATACAGGTACATTAGAAACATTATTAACTCTACCAATAAAGATCAGGGAAATAGTAATAGGTAAATATTTATTTGCATTAATAGTGATTTTAATAAGCTTAAGCCTGACCATGCCCAACTTTCTTACCATTGCCTTTTTGGGACAAAATGTCGATTATGGACTGATCTTTTGTGCCTATTTAGGTTTGTTTATGATCGGTGCTGTATATGCATCAATTGGCATATTATGTTCGACTCTAAACTCCAATCAAATTGCTGCTTTCATTTTGAGCTTTGTCATTTCACTTATGTTTTTCTCCTTGGAGTATGCACTTATCTATATACCAAATCTACTATTGCCAGTTTTTCAATATTTGAGCATTACGTGGCAGTATTCAAATCTAAGTAAAGGTGTGTTAGATACTCGTGTCTTGATCTATTTTATTAGTTTAGTATTTGTGTTTCTTTTTATTTCAATTGAGTATTTAAAAGGGAAAAGGAGTAATTAAATAATTATGGCAAATACCACCAAAACAGATAAATACATACAAAGAATACTCCTTTTTACTATTGTCGTACTGATAAATATTGTCTCAATATACGTTTATCAAAAGTATGATTTAACTAAAAATAAGTCTTATACTCTGAGCAAAGAAACAATAGATTTAATCAGACAACCCACTGAACAATTGCACATTAAGTTATTCTTTTCCAGTAATTTACCAGCTGAACTGCTTACCATAAAGAATTATACAAAAGACTTATTAAACGAATATCAAAGCTATTCAAAAGGGAAGATTAGCTTTGAATTTGTAAATGCAAACAATGAAAAGAATTTCAAACAGCAAGCATCAGACAGTCAGATTCCTTCAGTTACCATACAGGTAATGGAAAAAGATAAGACAGAATACCGTGAGATATTTATGGGTATGTTCCTAACCTATAAGGGAGGATATGATCGTGTTCCAATTATTTCCTCTACAAATGGTTTGGAATATCTCATTTCTACCGCAATAAAGAATCTTTTGATTCCAGAAGAAAAGAAAATTGCTTATTTTAGTCCATTAGAAGAAAAGTTTGAAAATGATGAGCTGGAAGAAGATGATGGAAGATTGCCTATAGACCCAAAATTAGAAGTTATGGTTAAAATGCTCTCTAAGAACTATCTCGTTGATAGAACAGATCTGCATTTTCCTTTGCCAGACGAGACAGACTTGTTAATAATTAGTGGCATTACAGATTCTCTCAATATCGTACAGCTTTATTTACTTGACCAGTTTATTATGCGTGGTAAGCCTGTTTTGTGGTTTCAAGACAGATATATTGCTGATAGTAATGCTGAATATGCAGAGATAATTGATTCAAATGTTATACGATACCTCTTTGAGCAATCACTTTATATCAAGCCAAATCTTATCTTGGATGCTTTTTGTGACCAACTTTCAAAGTACAGACAACAAGGCGAATACCTTGTGCCTGTTTCATTCGACTATCCATTCTATCCTGTTTTGGTCAACTTTAATAAAACGCATCCAATAACACGAAACTTGGATAATATGCTCAGCCTTTTTGCCTCTGAAATATTTTACACAAAGAATAAAGAGCTGCTATTCACACCTTTACTTATGTCTTCAAATAATAGTAGTGAAAAAATGGGAAAAGACATTGAAATGAGTTACTTACAGTTTCAGGATATAAGTCTGCCAGCTGTATTCAATCAACCTCCCAAAGCTATTGCTGGACTTTATGAAGGTAAGTTACAAAGCTATTTTTATGACAAAGAAATGAGGCATGATAAATATATTAATAATACTAATCATGCAAAGATTCTATTGGTAGCTTCTAATTCTCTATGCGACAATAATATACTCGCCAATGTGCCTGGCAATGCTGAATTTGTGCTCAATGCAGTTGACTATCTAACAGGTAATGAATCCCTGATAGGAATGAGAGCTAAGACTCTTGCTTATTCACCGTTTGTAAAGACTACAGAGCGAATGCGCTTATGGGTAAAGATTTTGAATTTTGTTTTGCCAGTATTGATGATCTTAGCATTCTTTATTGTTCATATTTTTAGAAGGTTAATACAAAAAGCAAAGATAAAGAGAGATTATAACGAATGAGCAAAAAGACCATCATTATGCTGAGCATTGTCATATTGCTGGTAATATTATTTCTATATTTTCGCTTTCACGATCCTACAATCCGAACACAGCGTGTCTTTACACTTGATAAGGCATCCATCTACACCATAGAGATCACGTCAGAATTGGGTGAAGTGTCTTTTGCCAAAAAAGATAGCACATGGTATCTTTCGAGTGAAGATTACCCTGCCAATGAAGAGAGGATAGCAAACTTTTTTGAATTGATTTTAAATGTAAACAGATCGCATAAAATTCTGACAAAAGACCCTTTAAGGCATGCAGAGTATCAGACAACACCTGAAACAGGTACGCATATTGTTTTTTATGATAAAAAACATATTCCAATAGCAGACTTCTATCTTGGGTTTAGCCACTTTTACACCTTTAGTAGCTTGCGCTTTGCTGGAGAGAATGAAGTATACGAGCTCGATTCGAGCATTATTGGTGCCGTTTATCCTGATCATCAGCAATGGAGAGATCCTTACATTATTAGACTTAATAAAGATGATATTACAAATATAAAGGTTAAAAGCACATTCCAAGATTATCAACTCAAAAGAATAGACAAAGAGTGGGAATATACTAGTGCTGAAGATACTTTTATTGTGTATAACTCAAACCGAACTCTTTTTAAAATACTAAATATTCTACAACAGCTACAGTCCGTACAATACCTTGATAATGCTGCAGAAAATCTAAATAAATATCAGAAAGATACTATTGTAAAAATTGATATAGTAATGAAAAATGGAGAGGCGTATAAGCTCATTGCATATAGATATGATGAAGAAAACTGCTTACTTTATACATCCTCCAGACCTACATTTTTATATGTAGTCAACTACGATTTTACTAACCGATTTACACGAGCTTTAGATAACTTTAAAGATTATTCAAATATAACATATTAATGAAAAGGGGAACTTATGATTTGTGATAAAAAGTACCAAGAAAAATGCATTGAAGAAGTTGTAAGCCTTTGCAAAATGCCAAGCCCAACAGGCTTTACCCATAAAGTTAGTACATACTTAATGCAGAGAATTAAAGAATTAGGTTTTCAACCAATTCAAAGTGTAAAGGGCTCCGTTATTGCATGCTTAGGAGGAGAAGGTAATCCGCTTGTTCTTGCTGCGCATATCGATACCTTGGGTGCAATGGTAAGAGCTATCAAACCCAGTGGTGCAATAAGATTCAATAAGATTGGTGGCTACCCTGAAAACAATATTGAAAATGAAACATGTCTTGTACATACTCGCTCTGGTAAAGAGTATGGTGGCACATTTTACCTAACCTCGCCATCAGTTCACGTTTATGATAATGTAGGCACAACTGTGAGAAATGACTCTAATGTTGAACTGATTCTGGATGAAGTAGTCAAGTCAAAAGAAGATGTGGAAAAGTTGGGCATTAAAGTTGGTGATTTTATCTCTATCAATCCACGCACTGTTTATACTACATCTGGCTTTATCAAGAGTAGACATCTCGATGATAAAGCAAGTGCTGGTGCATTGCTTAGCCTTGCTGAATGGGTGAAAACAGAAAATGTAAAACTAAATCGAAAAGTGTATATTGTGTTTACAACCTATGAAGAAGTCGGTCATGGCGGTGCTGCTGGCATACCTCAAGACACTGTTGAGATGATTTCTGTCGATATGGGTGCTTTAGGTGATGATTTGTCATGCGATGAATTTAAAGTGTCTATCTGTGCTAAAGACTCAGGTGGACCTTATGATTATGAAGTGACCAGCAAACTGATTGAGATTGCTGAAAAAAACAATATACCACATGCAATCGACATTTACCCACGCTATGGTTCTGATGTCGAAGCTACACTGCATGCAGGTTACGATATCAAACACGGCTTAATAGGTCCAGGTGTTTTTGCTTCACATGGTTATGAAAGAACACATGCAGATGCCTTATACGCCACATTACAGTTATTGAGTGAGTATATCAGTTGCTAAACAAGAATATCTTCAATTGGAACGATTTTGTTGATTTGTATGATTGGGAATTCGACTTCATTTCTGATGACCAGAAACTTGATGTCGAATTTTACCAATCTATGGTTAAAGAAAAAGGCGGTACAGTACTTGAAATAGGCTGTGGAACAGGGCGCATCACAGAAAAGCTTTTGCCAATTGCAAAGAGTGTAACTGTTGTTGACAGCGCACCTTCTTTTTTGGAAAGGTTAAGAAAAAGGCTTAAACAATATACTAATCTTGAAATAGTCGAGTCAAATATGCTGCATTTACAGCTTGGTAAACAATTTGATACAATAATCTTGAGTTACTCAACTTTTCAATACTTTTTAACCAGAGAAGCTCAGTTGGACGCTTTAAAAGTACTAAAAGAACATTTAAACGATGATGGTAATATTTTGATTGACATCTCTCCATATATAGCTATTGCAGACTCTCTTGACGATTTTACTCCATACTATGAGCACTATCATCCTGCTTTGAATGCAGATATTGCCATGTTGACTTCATATCAGGTTGACCCAGAATCAAAAATACAGTATTGGGTAGATAAATACATAATAAAATATAGAAAGCCGAGAGAGAATCAACCTGCAATTGAAGAGTTTGACCACCATCTCGCCTTGAAAGGTGTTGGTTTAGATGAAATGCATGAATTATGCAGATCTGTTGGCTTAGCAGTTGTCAATGTCTTTGGTTCGCAGAATAAAGAGCCGATTAACCCTGAATCAAACAATTGGTTTTTTGTGATACAAAAAATGAATAAATAACAACTTAAATTAGTCTTTTTAAAGCAAGTATTTTTTTTAAGATAGTACTATTTTCATAAATGAATTGCTTTTTTTTGGAATCAAATTTGCTTAATAATAGATTGAGCTAATAAATTATAGCAAAGGGGAATTATGAAAAGACACATTTTAACAATCACGATTTTAATAGTGTTGGCATTATCTTGTCACCTATTTGCACAAAACTTTGAATTGGCACCTGAAGCATTTAGGGTTAATACTCAAAAAAACACAACTGAGATTACCTTTCAGCTACCTGACTATAGCCTAAATACAATTACTAAAGAATCACAAAGCTTCTCAAGAATTAGCTTGGGAAATATCGAAATGACAACTGAAGAGGGGTTGCCAGAACTACCAATTTTTGCTGTTAGTATAGCAGTGCCTCTCAATAGCAATGTTCATCTGTTATCAGAAACAGCAATAAAAAAAGATTATTTAGACAATATCTTGTTATATCCAGCACAAAGTGGAGATGAGGAAGCTCAAAAGAATTTCTCATATAATACAAGATTTTATCAAGATAATTCACATTACCCAGCTCAGACAACAGTTGTTTCAGATGTCTCTGTCATGCGTGATTATGCATTTGTAAACGTCAATGTTCAACCTTTTGTGTACAATGCTCAAAGCAAGCAACTCGAAGTAAACAAAGAAATCAAAATTGTTATAGAACACCATTCAAGATCTGGCGAGAACCAATATCAAATTAATAATAAGATTTCACGTGCCTTTGAACCTATCTATGAATCTATGTTTGCAAATTATGAGCAAATCCGTTCACCATATCCTCTTTATCAAAAACCAACCCTGCTGATCTTATACCCTACAAATGAATTAGACTTATACATGATTGAATTAAATAAGTTGATAAATTGGAAAAAACAAAAAGGCTTTAATGTAAAAGTAGCTACAGGTTCTCAAATTGGTATTACAACCACAACAATAAAGGCATATATCCAGAATGCTTATGACACATGGGAAGATAAACCTGAATACATCATGCTTATAGGTGATCACTCTTCAAGTGCTGGCTATGCTATACCTACCTGGACGAATATTGCTTCCTATGGTGCAGGCGACTACCCTTATACATGGTTGGCTGGCGGTGCAAATGACGTCTTTGGCGATGCAATTATCGGCAGAATGTCTATTGCTGGCATCAGTGATTTCCAAACCTTAGTATCAAAAGTAATGAATTATGAAAGAGCGCCTACATCTGAAGGCACAAGTTGGATGAATAAAAACCTCTTAGTTGCTCAAAGATATAGTAACGGTATTTCATATGTGAATATTAATCAATATGCTAAAAGCGTTATTCATGACTTTGATCAAAATCATACCTTTATCGAACAATATAGCATTACCCCATCTCCTACACAAATGGTAAATGCAGTAAATACTGATGGTGTACTAACCTTTAACTTCCGTGGCTGGATAGAAATGAGTGGTTTTAATTCATCTTCTGTAAATTCACTCACTAATGTAAAGAAATTATTCAATGCTGTGTTCATCACCTGCTCTACGGGGAGCTTTGACGGCACAAGTATTATTGAAGATGTGATTCGTGCTGGTACAGCTCAGCAACCAAAGGGTGCTATTACTTCTGTAGGTTTGGCAACTTCTTCTACTCACACTGCTTATAATAATGCCCTTGATGGTGCTATTTTTCATGCAATGTATAAAGGCGATATTCCTACAATGGGCGGGGCTACATTGTTTGCAAAATACTATATACATCGCATGTACGCTGCAACAGACTTAACCCAAGCAAAAAATTTTGCACATTGGCTCAATCTGATGGGCGACCCCACAATTAGTATTTATCGTACTATAGCAAAAACTTTCAATGTGATTTATCCTACTTCTGTTCCTGCTGGCACAAACTTTATAACGATTGAAGTACAAGACCAATTTGGTCAACCTGTCAAAAACTCGTGGGTGGCAATTACTCAAAACAATGAACATGTTGACTTTGCTATTACTGATGAAACAGGTATTGTAAATTTAAAAATACCTACAGAATTAGAGAGTGCGTTGACTATTGTTGTCTCAAATGATGATTATGTCTCAAAGATGCTGTTTATTCAGCCTAATGAAGATGAAGCTGCAGTTTCTTTGAATGATTATATTATATCTGACGCAGCCAATGGCAACAATAATCATCAAATCAACCCTAATGAAACAATTAAGTTTGACATGAGTATCAAAAATTATACTAACTCAGCTCAAACTAACTTAAACCTTACTCTTCGTTGCAATAGCCCTTATGCTACGATTTTAGATTCTACTGCTATTATTGCGAATATCAATGCAAACGCTGTTACCAGTCTTACAGATGCATTCAATGTACAAATCGCTCAAAACTGCCCCAGCAACCTGCCTATTGAGTTTACTTTAATTATTCAATCTGGCAATGAGACATGGAAGTCAATGATTTTTGAAACTGTAAAAGCTGTTGACTTAGATATTGCTTCTATGAATGTCGTTGGTAGTAGTTATGTGCAAATTGGCACACCTACAAATATCTATTTTACTGTCATGAATAATGGCGTTTTGCCCGCTGAAAATGTATTAGCAAAACTAAAAAGCGAAAGCCTCTTCTTGCAGGTAATCGACTCACTCGCTGTATTTGGTTCAATTAACCCTGGTAGCACAGCAAACAATCAATCAAGCCAATTCACAGTCCAAGCTCTTACAGGTATTTTCCCTGGCGTTAAGCTAAAGGCAAAACTGATATTCTACAATGATAGCGGTTATGAAGAAACAGAGGAAGTCTATATCCAAGTCGGGAATATTCAATCTACTGATCCACTACCTCCAGATGACTATGGCTATATCGTCTATGATATCACAGATACAGCATATGAAGATGCACCTGTTTATAACTGGATCGAAATCAGCTCTATAGGTACATCGATAAATACAAATGACACAGCTGAAAATTTGGATGATGTTCAAGTTATTGATCTACCATTCCCATTCAAAATGTACGGAGAGACTTATACCAGAGCAACTATCTGCTCAAATGGATGGATGGCATTAGGTGAAACAGAAGCAGCTCTCTTTAGAAACACTCCTTTACCAGGACCTATCGCACCAAGACCAATGATTGCCCCATATTGGAATGATTTAAGAAAATCAGGTACTAATAGTGGCATTTACTCTTATTATAACTCAGAAGAAGATATCTTCATAGTGCAATGGAATAATATGTCCGTCGCAGAAGGTAGCGGCAGCGTAACATTCCAATTAATTCTATACAATCCAACCATTTATGGCACACCGCTTGGCGATGGACCTATCAAGTTCCAATACAAAACATTTAGTCCAGGAGCACAAGGCACATCAACTAAGCCAAGCAACTACTTTACCTGCGGTATTCAAGACCATACTGCAACAGTCGGTATTCAATATGCAAATAATAATCAATATTCTCCTGGTGCAGCAACTTTAGGAAATGAAACAGCCCTTTATTTTACACATCCATTCTTCCTCAATGAAGCACCTTATATACTGGCAAATACGCCTATTATTCATGATCAAAATGGTAATAATGTCATTGAAGCAGGTGAAATTGTAAATATCGGTTTACCAATACTTAATGTCGGACTAACAACCGCTCATAATGTTACTGCAACCGTTTTGTCAAATGATCCATTCCTTACTATTTTAAACCCTACTGCTTCTTATATTAATGTTGAACCTTCAGGTACTGAAATAAACACCGATTATCTTGTTGTTCAGGTATCTCCTTTATGTCCAACTAATTATACATTTAACCTATTAGTTGATATCAGCTGCGATGAAGGCTCATGGCTCAGACCAATCTCATTTAAATCATATAGACCATCTCTTACTTATAGATCTTATATGATTAACGATACTGACGGAAATGCTAACGGTATTTTAGAAGCTGGCGAGCATGCTAAGCTTATTATTAATTTGGTAAACTCTAGTAACTTAAAGATTAACAATGTCAATCTAACAATCAATAGCACACACCCAGGTATTACTATCAATCAAAATAGCACAAACACTCCTTCAATGCTCTCAAATTCAAGCTATCAAAATGTGTTTGATTTCCAACTTGATAATAGCTTAACCGAACAAACAGCTATCCCTGTCAGTGCAATTGTTACTTCTGATAATGCTCTAACATTGAACTTCGATATCATGCTTGGCATCAATCAGAGTGGAGCATTGCTTCAAGAGACCTTTAATAATTGGCTACCAAGTGGCTGGACTATACAACAGTTCTCAAATAACTGGTCATTATCACAGACTGACAATGCTGGTGGCACAGCTCCAGAAGTAAAATTCTCAGGCACACCTGCATTCAATAATATCACTCGTTTAGTATCTACCACTATGGATGCTTCTGATATTTCAAGCGCTATTTTAAGCTTTAAACAAAAAATAAATGTCAATGCACCTGGTACCACTATTGGTATTGCTACATCTGCAATGTATAGCCCTTGGCATGTGATTTGGACTGAAGTATTGACTGAATCTGTTGATGCTGAAATCAAAAACATCCCTATTAATAATAGTGACCTAAATAAAAATAACTTCCAAATATCTTTCTTTATTGAAGGTCAATCTGATAATATCGACGAATGGTATATTGATGATGTAACTGTCTTAACTGACGTTGGAAATACTGCTATCATGTTTGGTAATGTCGCTATCGATGACCCTGACTTTGATATTAGAAGAGTTAGTGTTAAAGCAAATGAGTATATTGCAACACCTGATGAAGAAGGTAATTATGCTCTTTACTTGATACCAGGCTATTACTCAACGATTTCTGCTATTGCACCGTATACTCAGTCTAATCAATATAGCTCGATGACTATCGATTCAAGTCAAATAATTGAAGATATTGACTTTGACGTGAACTATATGTATGCACCTATTAATCTTATTCATCAAATGAATCCAGAAACACACGTAATGACTTTAAACTGGACACATAATTTACCAGAAACAAGTCCATTTACTTTAACTGGTTTTGATATTTTTAAACAGGTTAATTCTGGCACATTTGATTTTCTCGCAAACACCACTGATACATATTACACAGAAACTCTCAACCCTGATTTCAGATATAGATATTATGTTTTAGCTCATTATACTATAGGTGTAAGTGATTCATCAAATGTTCTTTATGTCGATCCAAATATCGTTGATAATAACGAAAATGTCGTTGAACCTATCAAGTTCAACCTTGCGCAAAACTATCCAAACCCATTCAATCCTACTACGAATATTGCCTTTAGTATCCCTGATCAATCTCGTGTAAATCTCGCTATTTACAATATTAAAGGGCAACTTGTAAAACAATTAAAGAATGAAGTTATGAGTAAAGGGCACTATACAGTACAATGGAATGGACAAAATGATAATAATAGGACTGTTGGCTCTGGTATTTATTTTATTAGATTAAATACAGAAAAACAACACTCTATCAGAAAAGCACTATTACTTAAATAATTAAGTATAATATTTAATGTAGGGGAGATTCTTATCTCCCCTTTTTTAATTGTAATATAAAAGCTATTGCATAAACTTATAATAATAAATTATGCTATGAGAGCTTTGAATTAGAAAGCAGACAAAAAATATAGTTAAAATATTACTTGA
>ENA-UPXM01001625-UPXM01001625.1-activated-sludge-metagenome-genome-assembly--contig:-NODE-1625-length-28130-cov-5.110490_pt1 | contig 28130 bp, 42 predicted proteins | sample MGYA00238178_ERZ772708 | MGnify/ENA primary metagenome ERZ772708 (study PRJEB29002, sample SAMN05720212) | activated sludge metagenome | isolation source: anaerobic digester from wastewater... | reverse complement strand
TAACATTATGGACGTGTGGTTGGGACATACCACATTCGTCATTCAGTTGACACTCCCACGAGCACTGGTCTGCGATGGCGGGGACGCCACCAAGATAAATGACCGGAGAGAAATCTCCGGTCATTTTCATTTCAAGGAGTTTTATGCCTACTTTAACAAAAGAGAAAATACTCGGCGCTAAGTTTTCAACGGATATTTTTCCAATGGATGAAGGGGCAGCCACTACTTTATATTATTCTGAGATAAAGAAATGGCACCCAGATGTATGTGAGGATGCTGACGCAACGGATGTGTTTATAAAATTAAGCATGTTACATAAGATTCATAGCAAGTTTTTTATGGATCATCCAGGGATGCCTGGGCATGGGGAAGTACAGCACACTTTTAAACATGAACTTGGAAACTGTATGATACAGCCTGACAGGATAATGCTTGGGCTAAATCCGGGGGCTTATGAGCTGGTAAAACATGGAGTACGAATATTGTCTAAAATGTGTGAATATCCATCTGAAAAGTTCAAAAAGGAAATGGGAAAATATTTTCCAGATCAACTGACTCTTGTCAGTAACATGGTGTTCATACGAAAGAACCCACGTACATATCCAATAAAGCTGGTTATAGATTACTTTAAAGGAAAGATCCCTCCAGTCCATGTAGCATGGATAATGAACTCAATATACAACACGCTATGCTATGTTGAAGTCATGAAAAATTCAACCTTTAACGGGATAACTCCTATGAATCTTTTCATAGATCCTGCTGCTCACATAGTAGTATTCACCATGGGGTGGTGGCATGCCGCTACTCATCCGGACCCGGTAAAATGTTTGCCCCGTGCAAATTATTTTACGGACAAGGATCTTAACATCGACATGGAGTCTGCTAGACTGTTGGCGTTAGAAATGCTTGGGGACCGTAGCGGCGTGCGTTTGCACTCTGATCCAGACATACCTAAACCAATGCTGCACTGGTTAATGGGTCCTCCTCAGGATACTATAATGGACTCATTCGTGGGGTGGTCAGACGCAGTTCACAGAAGTTTTGGACCGAGAAAATTCATCGAAATGAAAATCGATGACAGTATAATTTATTCAACTAAGGAGAAATAACATGGGCTGTGGACGATGGACATCGGAAGACTGGTCTGGGTATTCCGCAAGACACGTAGCATCTAAAGCTACTACCGCGGATATTTACACAAATACCGCAAAGGGAGTAATAAGCGACGCACTCGACCCGAAGAATGTGAAGATGCGCGAGTCAAGAGACTCCGCAGACAATCCGGAATCTGCGGCTATTATCGTAGCGCTGGATGTTACCGGATCAATGAGCCCGGTTCTGGATAAAATGGCGCGTGTTGGACTGCCAGCTCTAATGGAAGGCATTTACGGAAGAAAACCCGTGGAAAATCCACAGGTAATGTTCATGGGAGTTGGTGACGTAACCTGTGACAAATTTCCTCTTCAGGTGTCGCAGTTTGAATCTGACATCAGGATCGCAGAACAACTCACTCAGTTGTATCTTGAACAGGGGGGAGGAGGTAACGACAGTGAAAGTTACACACTCCCATGGTATTTCGCAGCCATGCATACAAGCATTGACTGTTTCGAAAAGCGAAACAAAAAGGGCTATCTGTTCACTATAGGAGACGAGAACATCCCTGATGTTCTCAAGGCAGAAGAAATCGGGCGTGCTCTCGGGTATACACCTGAGCAGCGCGTTTACACTGCGGAAGAACTGTACAAAATGGTCAGCAGAAAATACCATGTGTTCCACCTCATGGTAGAACAGGGAAATCACTACAAGTACAATGGTGACGCCGTCAAAAAGTCATGGATGGACGTTATCGGTCAGAATGCTATCCCGCTCGATGACCACTCCAAGCTCGGAGAAGTAATCATATCACTCATCCAGGTAAAAGAGGGTGCAGATAAGAAGACAGTCGTCGACAGCTGGGACGGATCAACCGCGTTGACAGTCAAACGCGCAGTTGACGGATTGACACCAGATGAAAAGGCTATGACCGCTGGCGTAATCGTCCTGTAACCATTACTAAATTGGTGTGAGGTTAGACCCTCACACCAATTTTTTACAAACAAGGAGAAAATTTATGGAAAAGACAGTTAAAATAATTGTTGGCGCTAACTATGGAGACGAAGGAAAAGGAAACGTAACAAACGCAATGGTTCGTAAGTTGGGGCCTTCCAGTACTCTTGTTGTAAGGTACAATGGGGGCGCGCAGGCAGCGCACAGAGTAGTGCATAAAGGTCTATCGCATGTGTTCGGTCATATAGGATCTGGGGCGCTGCAGGGAGCGGACACCTACCTTACCAAAGATTTCATATTCAATCCATATCTGCTCATGAAGGAGCTGAAAGTACTTCGTGACATGGGGCTTAATCCAAAAGTATTTGCACATCCTGATTGCCGTATAACCACCCCATACGATGTTCTGTATAACCAATATATAGAACGCCAAAGAGGTCCTCATGGTCGGCATGGGAGCTGCGGGGTTGGAATAAAGGCTACTATTGACCGAACAGAGCATTGTAAGTTGCATCTTAGAGGTATGGTCCCAACTCCATATCGGCTGTCTGATCGCCTGGCAGAAATTCGACAATGGTACTGTGACAAGATTGGATATGAAAAGGCCCCGGTTGAGTTCACTATGAACACGTCAGATCACATAAAGCTGGATGCGGAGTTCATGCTTGACATGCACGATGCCGCTACTTCTGTGGGCATGATTGAGAGCTCCATACTAAACTGCTACGATAACATAGTATTTGAAGGTGCTCAGGGACTCGGGCTGTCCATGAACAATACCGCGGAAATGCCCCATTTGACTCCATCAATGCCGGGAAGCGAATGGCCGCTGACCCTGCTAAAGTCTATGCCATTCAAGTCAAAGATCGAGGTAATATATGTTTCAAGGACGTATGCTACCAGACACGGCGCGGGAAGACTGGTATACGAAGTTCACGATAAATCTGCACTTGGACCGGATGTAAAAGACACCAATCCTGAAAATGAGTTTCAGGGAAGTATGAGATACGGTAAGCTGGATGTTATGGGACTGCTGTCAAGAATGGAAAAAGATTCCGCCGCGGTATACACCAAGAATCTTGACATAACCAGAAGTTTGGCGCTAACGTGTTGCGATCAGCTGGATAGTCAGCTTGACGACGATATGCGTAGTATGCTTAACCTGAAATATCTCTTTAAATCGGAGGAGGGAGATTACGACGAGCTATACTGACAAGGCCGAATTAGATCATGAAGTTACCCTTTCCTCTGAAGACGAGCTACGAGAAATGGCCGCCTCCAGAAGAATGATGAAACAGATACGAGCTAAAAATAGGAGAAAACAATTGTACGATAGAAATGCCGAGCCCTCCCAAAATGATGAAATATCAATGTTACTGGCCAGGCTAGAAGAAGATCCTGACTTGATGTCATCAGTACTTGATTGGGTTATGTCAAAACGTAGCTCACTAAAAGTAATAAAGTTATCCGCCAAAGTAAGATCTATTTTGAATTTTGTCAACGGAATAGTAACAAGTATTCTGTCGGTAATAATATCATTTCTTACCGTGGTCAGCAAAAAGAGTCCCACTGTTGAGAAGGTATGCTCAAGATTGGCCGTATTTAAAATAGCGTCCGATCTTATTGTCGGCGGGATCGAATCAATGTTGTCCACGATAAAAGTAAAACATGTCGCAATCTCTGAGGCCAGATCCAAATGCCAGCGATTCTACGAAGACTGGATCGCAGGGGACGATCATGAGGACTCTTCCAGGGTGCAGTTGGAAACACATCATATCAACACCTGTGAATTCATTGACATGAATACCTTCCTCATAAATTTTATGAAAGTATTCGAAATAAAGGCTGTAATGAGCGCGTTTAAGTCAGACGAAGAGAACGACTACAGCGACTTTATGGTCGGAATTTCAGAAGGAAAGCTGTTTGGATCCTACTACATACTGTTCAAAGCAAATGTTCGTGGAACAATGATGCCTATGGCCGTAAGCATTGAGCCAATGACAGACAGCGCCACATTCTACTGGAAGGACTCTGATTCTTATTCTGCAGGGAGTGACGTACTGTGTATGTCGTATGACGATGTTAGGGAATTTGTGTTCAGACCAATCCTCATAGAAATCATGCAGTCATTGAAAGGTAAATACCTGAGGATAAAGGGCAGCCAGTGGTCCAGCAATTCATACGCTATCCAGATGACTCCTATCGATGTTCCAAAATACTACGACGAAGAAGTAGTAACAGACACCATTAACACCATTGCCCAGGCGGTGGCCAGAAAGTCAAAACTGTCAATGCTGTTCTACGGTCATCCTGGAGTCGGTAAGACATGCGCTCTTAACAGGATCATATCTAGCCTTGATGCGGTAGTTGTAAATGTAGGATACAGTCCGGAAGATAGGATAGTATCCCTTCTGAACGGAATTACTGGCGCAACTAAAGTGTTGGTAATAGAAGAAGTTGATGCCAATGGGTCAAATTCACGGCACAAGGATGAACATGTAAGAAACATCCTGACACTTCTTGATTCAGACTGTTATGACATCGTAATCATGACCGCAAACTCAACCTCTCTGTACGCCGCTCTCATCAGATCAGGTCGTTGCGATATCAAGTTGAAATTCGACATTCCTAATCCTGTTAAGCGGGCCAGCATAGTCGCCAACGTGGCAAAAGACTACGGCATGGCGCTGAAGGATGAAGAAATAAGCTACATGGTCAGCGAGTCAGAAGGAATGTCTCACGCAGATCTGGTGTCCATGATAAAATTGTCAGCACTGAAAGGAATCTGGCCGACAGAATACCTCGCAAAATTCCGCCAGGATATAGAAGATATGAAAGCGTTTGAAGAAGCGGAATAAAGTGTGGTAATATTAGTTCGGAGAAGAATGATAAATGACTATTGCTGAACTTAAAAAGCTGCATGAAAAAATTGCAGACAAACGCAGGAATGAACGCGAACTAGTATCGTGTTCTATCTGTGGGAAGAAGATTTCCAAGTGGTCTAAGCGGGGTAAGCAGGATGTTGTGGAATGTTTAAAATGCAAACCAGAGCATACTATTTACCCCGCTTCTAGATACCATGACACCGGGATAGATAATATCCCTTATGGGAGTCTTCCAGCTGGGCTTCTTTCCTATCTGGAAGATCCTTTACCGCTGTATCCAAGTAATGTAAAGTTCATAACTGAAAATAACGTTAAATATACCGCGGTAAGAATAATGAATATGATTAAGGAGTGAAATGACTATACCGCAACTTAAAGTGGATTATGATAAATTGAAGGCGGCAGGATTGCAGGTGCCGATACCACACGGAGCTAACTTTGATCCTGATGACTACGTTAAATGCGGGGCTATACCCGTAGAAAATCTTGAAAACGGAGAATATTATCTTGGATTTTCCAGACAGGCGTCACTATTCAGATGGGACGGGGAACGAAGTGTGTTCGAACGAATCGACGAAAATGGAAGCTGTAGAAATCCTCCCCTTAACCATTTTTCAAACTTTGATGGGACTGATGTATTTATTCCAATGAAGGTACTTGAAAATCAGTAACTTTTATGGTATAAGAATGATGTTATCATCCTGGTTAAATACCAGAAGGTATTTTTACTAGGATTTTTTGCGGGGTGTAGCAGTGGTAGCTTACCGGGTTCATACCCCGGTGGTCGTGGGTTCGAATCCCACCCCCGCAACTTGGGACTATAGCTCAGTGGTAGAGCAGTGGATTGTGGTTCCACTTGTCGAGGGTTCGATCCTCTCTAGTCCCCTCGGATCATTAGCTCAGCGGTAGAGCAGGTGGCTGTTAACCACCAGGTCCTAGGTTCAATCCCTAGATGGTCCTATCGGAGAAGGTAGCTCAGTTGGCAGAGCATTAGCTTAAAAATTCCGTGTATGATCATTACCGCATAACTGTGGTACGCTGTACATGGTTATCAACGGCGCTGACGGTCGTGGGTTCAAGTCCCACCCTTCTCCCTTCTGCAGGTACGTCTTTCGGACGGTTATCAACACTGGAGTTTATTACCCCGTCTGATAATTATTACCTGCAGTCTCGCGGGTGTAGCTCAATTGGTAGAGCTCCTGCCTTCCAAGTAGGAGGTCGCGCGTTCAAATCGCGTCACCCGCATTGAGTTTTCATAGAGCCCTGCCGGTCGGAGGTGGGGAGAATAGCCTCCTTTTGCTGCCGAGAGGGACATCTCCGACTGTCCCTCTCATCTCTGGGTGTAGCTTAGATGGTAAAGCGCTAGCCTTGGGCGCTAGAGATCGCAGGTTCAAGTCCTGTCTCCCAGATTCGGTTCTGTGGGTTGTTCATACATTTTCATTCCTTTCTTGTCCCCCACAAGGGGACTTTTTCGGGCACGTAGCTCAGTTGGTTAGAGCTCTCGGCTCATCAAATTGGTGACTTTATGGGGAAACCCATATCGAAAATCGGGTGAATTCAGTGAAATCTCAATGAGACAACACTGAGCCAAGCTAGAAGTACACTTCTGGAAGGTGCAGAGATCAGCGGAGAGGTATAGCCCTCTTAATAACCGCATTAGCGCCCGACACCCTAACGTAAAGACGAGGGTGGTGATATGATCCTCAGAGGATGGCGACATCCACAAATGAGAACCGAGTGGTCCCCGGTTCAAGTCCGGGCGTGCCCATTGACTGACGCAAGACAAGCTAGTATACCTGTATCATCTCGACAAAAGATGACTGCAAGTATGCTAGCTTATCGGGCGTCATTTCGTCTTTACGATGTCGAGAACAAGCTTCGAAGAGGCTGAAGCGAAACGAAAAACGAGTGGAGGAGCGGATGGCGGCTAATGTTGCCTTAGGCACATAGTATCCCGAAACTGTGTTCAAATGGTATGAAATATGACCATCTGAGGTGCACCTCGAACACAACCACAAAAGCCGAAGGAGTAGTTTCAGCCTTTTTCATGCATGGGTGGGTGAGTGGTTAAAACCAGCAGACTGTAAATCTGTCCCCTCACGGGTTCGGAGGTTCAAATCCTCCCCCATGCACTTTGCTGGTACGTTGGACTACGGTTAACTATTCAGGACATGATCCTGCAGAACATCTCCGTATCCTACAATTACCGGCTCTAATTTGTGCACTATCCGAGCGCTGTTACGTGCAAATCTCATCGCGATAATAGTGCACAATTTCGTCCTTGATAGGACGTCACCGCAGGGGAGATCGAAAGATCGCGGTATACGGAGGCCGATGTGGGCCTCCTTCCCCACTAATTTGGTCCGGTACGAATGCGTGTAGGTTATCACTGTTAATGATTATCCCCTACCCAATCATATTACCGGGCCTTCAATTTTGGCACCATACCTGTCACCCCCAAAATGCGCAGTTGTGGTATAGCCAAATTCCGGAGTGGATCCCTAACGGGCCGGACTTTCTGTAAATGAATAAGCACATAGACAGAAAGAAATCCACACAATTTGATCTGGTACGAAACTTCAGGGTTAACTCAAACATTATTCCTGAGGAACTCATTACCAGATCTCCTTTTGATCCAATCCCATGCAGCAAGGTTACACATTCCTTCCGGATGTTAGTGGGGTTGGGTCATTTCGCCGACGTAGCTCAGACGGTAGAGCAGGTGCCTTGTAAGCATCAGGTCGCAGGTTCGATTCCTGTCGTCGGCTTTTGGTCCGGTACGAACGGAGTGGGTTATCCTTTTAATATACGCCCCACTCCACTCATATGACCGGACCTCTAATTTGACCTGGTACGATTGTCAGGATTAACCCAGTTGCCTCACGGCTACTATCAACACTCCTGCCAAGCTTATTACCAGGTCATCTAATTTCCCTCCGCTGAAAGAGGCTCTCCGATGGGTTAGAGTTCATCCCAGCATAACACCCTCTTTCAGCACTACCAGAGTTCGTCTAGTGGTCTAGGACGCCGAAAAATATTCGACTCAACCAAATTACCAGAAATGGTACGAGCAGAGTCGGTTATCCATGTCAAGGCGGCAACTGAGGTTCGAATCCTCAACTCTGGGCAGCTGTTTTCAATAGCTCCCCGCTATTGATTTCACGTATCCTCTCACTTGTCCCCGATGGTTTCAAAATCGGGGAATCTTTTCCGGGGTTCGTCTAGTGGCCTAGGACACTAAAACCCGTCCAAACTTATTACCAGCAATGGTACGAATATGGACGATTATCCACTTATAATGGAGAGACCAAGGTTCGAATCCTTGACCCCGGACTGTTTATTTTGGCTGTTCGCACCCGCGAACTTCCTTGCTCTGTTGATCGGGGCATCCGTCCCGATCTATTTTTGCAGAGGTGGCGAAATGTTAGCCGCAGGAGGAATACGCTTATCGGATATTACCAACCCAAAGTAGGTACGATGATTAGCGTTAACGTAAAGCTCCCGCCGAAAGGCATGGTGGTTCGAGCCCATCCCTCTGCACCGGTTTTGTCTGCATTCATTTCTCTTCATATAGAGGGTGCGCAAGCCCTCTATTTTTTTACTTAAAAGGAGTTAATCATGACTGAAAGCAAAGGGTGGAATCCGGAAGGAAATATAGGGACAGCTCCGCTGACCAAATACCATCGTAAGGTATTCAAGAAAGCACTGAGTGGGCTTGTCCATGGCATGCCTGAGAATGGAATTTACGAGCCGCTGGAATATTCAGCACATCCAGAAAATGGTGTAGTAATAGTTCGGTTTACTAAACACGCCTTGGAAAAATTGCACCCAGCGGAATATCATGGATCTGATATAAATGAATTCGTGTGGCTTATGGTTCGTGCCACTGGAAGATCCCGCTGCCGTGCTGGAGACACTTTCGACCTCCGCAAGGGCATTATCATTGCTACCTGGAAACTTCTGGCCAGAATATGCAATCTGTCCATAAGCATGAGAAAGGCCATCATAAAGGATGCCACAAAGGATCATCGGCACAGCATTAAGCTCACCGGTGAAGCGGTATCCAATATTCGCGCCATGTGCCGATTAAAGTTTGGCGTGGTATCAATATGATTGACATCTGCATAGCAGTATGATAAAGTGCAGATAGGGGAGTGGCCAAGCTGGTTAAGGCGACGGACTTTGATTCCGTTATTCGGGGGTTCGAATCCCTCATCCCCTGATCCAACCACACTAAGGAGTAAACATGCAAATGACCAGATACCTGTATGGAATCCACCTACAGGAGTAATGCATGAAGGAAATATGGTATACTACTAATTCGTCACTATTCAACAAGTATTACAGGCTGTATCTAAGCCAGTATGGCGGTAATGGAGTTAAGTGCCCAATATGTCCGCCCCATGGGTGCGAAAACTATAACTCAAATGGCAGGATACACAACTGGAAGAGATTCCGGAGGATGCAGCCAAGATGGGTATCTTCTAGAGAGTCTATACGGGATTATAATATCCCTCCAGATGACGATATGGATACTGTTGAATGAAAATAGGAGGGTTGGCCGAGTGGTTTAAGGCGCCGGTTTGCTAAACCGGTCGTGGAGCAATCTGCGCGAAGGTTCGAATCCTTCACTCTCCGATGTAATTTAATAAAAGGAGTCAGGATATAAAGCACTTTGTACTCACGATATTTGGCTACGCGTTACAGATAGAATTGGGAAAATTCTTTAAAATTGGAATATATGCTGAGCATCAGATGAAATGGTACGAATTATTCGACTCTAGGGGATGGTTTAAGCACAAAAGATGTTAATTGTCCGGGCGGCGGCTTAGGCTGGGGCCTGCGTGGTTCGAATCCACAGTCGTCCTTACCGACGGGTATGGTGCAGACGTGCACACCGGACTCTTGGTGATATGGCCGAGTTGGTTAGGCAGGGGACTGCAAATCCCCGCACACTGGTTCAAGTCCCCCTCTCAGGAATGTATTTTACCGGACGTGGCGGAATGGCAGACGCGCTAGGTTTAGGCCCTAGTGGGTTTACACCCGTGGGGGTTCAAGTCCCCCCGTCCGGATTCTCTATTTAGCACGAGTGCTGGAATGGTAGACAGGGTGGTCTCAAAAACCACTGGGTAATTCCCGTGGGGGTTCAAGTCCCCCCTTGTGCAATTTAATGGAGGTTTATATGCAGTCAGAAGACGCGTTTATAGTAGTATTAGTGATAGTCAGTGTGCTGGTATTAGGTGGGGTACTCGGACATGCCGCGTACGGCTCAATAGTGTTTAACCGGGCATCTCCAGAAGAACAGCGATTAATTCTGGAAAAGGATGCCTCCGAGGACCTTATTACCATAACACTGGAAGGCCACGACTATTTCAGGTGTCCAACCACGCACGGAAGATATGTCCTGACACACAAAGGAAACTGTAGAGGGTGTGGCACCATCTCAGCGGAGGTAAGATAAATGGCGGTTCACGCTGAGATTGAATACATTGATGTCAGGGGAGATCGAATACATAGTGACATATGCCCTCCTCAATGCCGATTTGACAGAATTGATTCAGAATACAGAAAACTCTTGCATTCTGCCCTAGATGAATGGTTAAATAGATCTAATGGCACCGGATGTTTCTTTATTGCGAACGAAGCTGCTATTGAACTTCTAAATCATATTGGGGAAGATGATGGATAAACATCTCGTGGAGAAACTGGAAAAGCTCGTGGCTGGAATGGACCTCCCGTTCTATCGTAAAACGATTAAAAGCTATGATGGACTTCGCTGGCTGGATAAGAATATGGAGGACAGAAATGCTGCCCATAAAAACTATCTTGCCGCAAAAGAACTCATAAAGGAGCTTCTACACGCAAAGTGATTCATTGTCCTAACGGACAACTCTTATATTATGGATAGGCCCCTGCCTATCCATTTTTTTATGGGGAAATTGTATGCATAGAAAAGATTTCTGGTCCGAACTTTTCATTGGGATGTTGATTGTACTAATAATAACAGGATTTATCCTGTACATAGTGGACATAATGACCGGAAGGTCTGTGCTCGGTATTGGGGCTGTATCCGACAAGGAATACAGAGCTGCGTACACATCTTACCATACGCACACAGATAGCGAGGGTCGAAGTAAAGCCACCAGCACATATCACCCAGCGCAGTATACTCTTGTAATAATAGTGGATTCAATAGGGATACGGAGTCTGAGCGTGAGCTCGTGGGCATACTATTCCTATACGGTCCATGAAAAAGTAATAACCCACGGAACAATCGGGGGTATAAGTAATCTGTATTATCTTAGAGATATATCTAAGATGAAATCCGCAGAACAATAAGGAGATTAAAATGACTATTTTTGAAAAAGCCATACAGCTTAAAGACAACGCCATGAAAGCCAGGGAAAAGGAAAGGCTCGATGCCCTTAAGATTGTGGTGTCAGAATTTCAGCGCCATCCAAGCAAAGAGCCTAATGACGCAGATGCTATCGCGATCCTTAAAAAGCTGGAAGCAGACGAAATATACATGCTTGCAGCAAAAGCATCTGCGACGACATCGCCATTTCTGGAAGCAATATACTCTCTACTCCCCAAATTTGCGTCTGAGATAGATATCGCAGAATTCATGAAGACCATTGACTTCAGCAAATTGAAAAACAAGATGCAGGCTATCGGAATGGTCAAGTCAAACTTCAAAGGCGCAGTGGATTCTGACATGGTAAAGAAGATGGTGGAAGGGTGGGAAGTATGAAAAGCAGTGACTCCGCTTTAAAAAGCATGCCCTCAACTCGGAAGGCCATGGAGTTGGCCAAAAGATATGCGCCCCTTATTGGAAAAATGGTGGCTAAAAACAACGGGAGTACTTTTAGTAATGGTAGGTCATGCGCCACAGTGTCAGGATTGGTATGGACGCCAGATGAGATCCATCCTGTGTACACATTTTCAGACGTTAAAGAAATGGTGGAGTGCTTTCGCTGCAGAGAGGCTAAATAACATATGCGCCTATGGCACTACAGCTTAATTCCATACTTACCTCGTCAACAGCTGCTCGGGCAACATCGGGAGTGCTGCGCTCTTCGCGGTAACGGTTGGGGCAGGAAGCACGCCACGGTTGATTATGTGTTCAGGTATCCTCCAGCCATGCTGTATCAGTACCATATGGAAGTAATCGATGAAATGGACGTTCGCGGGTATAAAGCATCCCCTGAGTGGAGAGATCCTTACTACAGGGGAAAGAACTGCACTCCTCATACTTACATTCTGGATGCCGGAGGGACAATTCAACATTATCCAGAGCACACCTTCGAGTACTGGAATGAGTGCCTGCGCAATCTGTTCGATAAAGGCCTGCGAGAATTACACGCTACAATTTACGTTCATCATCGTGTGGACAGGATAACTTTAAACCTGACTATATAGAAAGGCTAAAGTTGGATTAAAATGGCCGTTAAGAACTTATAAATAAATTACCCAATAGGGTACGAAAGGTGGACGAAATGACTTTTAATTACGGAAAATCGGAACGCACTCGTGACAAAGAACCCGTGGCAGCTACCACTAAGCCGGTATCCCGACCAGACATGGTACAAAACAGCGACAAAGGGTTCGTATTTGAGCTGACCCCCATGAAGATGCTGGAAAGATTCCTTATCCTGGGGTCAGAATCCCCCACTTACTACGCACGCGCAGAAGACATCACCGAAAACAACTGCAGAAACGCAGCGAATCTCATCAAGACCAACCCAAAAGAAGTTCTTGACATCCTTCTTGATGTCTCTGAAAACAACCGCGCTCCAAAAGTTCAGCCCACGATATTCATCCTGGCCCTGTATTTCAAGTATGCCTCTAGCGAATGGAAGACCGAAGCATCCCGCCAGGCGCACAGAATTCTCCGCACATTCACCCACCTTGCCACCTTCCTCAACTATCTGACCCAGTTCCATGGATGGGGAAGATCTATCAGAAGAATCGCCAGCAACTGGTACAACATGAAATCCCCACAGCAGGTGTTGTATCAGTACATGAAGTACGGAAGCCGTGAAGGGTGGAAGCACAAAGACATCCTGCACCTCGGTCACGTAAAGCCGGGCACTGAAATGCTCGGCACGCTGCTCAACCACATCTTCGGAAAATGCGATGACTCTGCCCTCGCAGAAGTATTCCCGGCATACCAGCTTGACATCGACCTCAGAAATGCAACAACTGCCAAGCAGGTCATCAGCATCATCCAGAAGGGTAAAGTGCAGTGGGAGCAGGTTCCAACCCAGTTCCTGAAAGAGGGAAAAGTGTGGGATGCCATTGTTCCAAATATGGGCGCTAATGCACTGCTGCGCAGCCTCGGTCGTATGGGGGCCTGCGGTGTTATCAAGGATCTCGGTGATACCACCAAGGCCATTATCGGCAGACTGACTGATGCGGGAGCATTGCGTGCTGAAAAGGTCCATCCATTCGCTATCCTGGTTGCGCACAAGATCTACTCTAACGGGCACGGTGAGCGGGGGGACACTAGATGGCCAGTGAACAAAACTCTGGTAGCCGCGTTGGATAATGCGTTTGTTACCAGCATGTCAAATGTTCAGCCAACTGGAAAGAACTTCTACATCGGCGTGGACACTTCCGGGTCTATGGAATGCGGTAACATAGCTGGTGTGCCTGGAATGACCCCATATGACTGTGCTGGAGCGATAGCCGCAGAAATTGTTAACAGAGAGCCCTGGGTCGAAGTCCGCGGATTCTCATCTACTCTGCGCGACCTGGGCATAAGAAAAGGCGCGTCTCTCAATACGATCTACAAAAACATCCGTGCGGGCGACGTGTCCAGCACCAATCCGTCACTCCTAATCCAGGACGCTATCAAGCGCAAGCTCCCCGTTGATGTATTCATGATGATCACCGACAACGAAGTGAATCACGGAACTCATCCGTTCATGGAGCTGAAAAAGTACCGCCAGATGTCTGGTAGAAATGCCAAGATGATCGTCGTTGGACTCACCGCCACCAAGTTCACTCTAGCTGATCCTAAAGACGGTGGAATGTTGGATCTGGTAGGATTCGATTCTGCCGGGCCAGAAGTAATGCGCAAGTTCGTGGCCGAAGGAATATGATATGGCAGAAAATACGGAGCTGAAAAAACAGTTAAAAGAGCGTACGCAGCAGGTAAAGATCGAACTCGTACTCCCGGAGGGGATAGACGACGATCAACTACGAGCGCAACTAGCAGAAATGGCACTAACATTAAATTCGGAGGTATCCAGTGCGACTACTTCGATGGATAAGTAACTTTTTAAAAAATATGTGGGCGCTGTTGAAATCCCTGGTAGGATCCCATTTGGAAGAGCCAGTAATTCCACAGCCAATACCTCCATTCTATGCCCCAGCTGAACTGGTGGAAATACCCTATTGTCGGTCCTCGACCATAAAATGGCTGATCGATAGGAGGAATGGAATACTGTCCTTTTCGTCTGAATTTATGGTACCTGTAAAAACAGTCCAGGATTGGTACAACGGAAGGAGACTTCCAAGAATATATATCATACGTCTATTTCAGATGTCAATACTATATTCTGAAAAGTGGGATCACATAAAAAAGCACACCTCTAGCTGTGAAGCTGAAACTATACGGATCATACACTAACGCTCTTTCCTAAATTGGTATAAGAGATTTAGTTTACGATCCAGTATCTATCTATAATAAGGAGAATGCCGTGCAGAACATACGCATTACCGAAGAATATCTGCAGGGGTTGAGTATAAACGAGCTTGAAAAGCTCGTGTCTCAACTGGAAGATAGACTTCTATCAATGAACATTCAGCTGAGCGATGCTAAAGCGAAGCTGGAAAACACGGGAGAGCGGGCCGATCCTGATTGGTTTGGCAGAATAACCAAGGCAAAAAGGATCTGCGGACGACACCATCAGAGGGCAACTAAGGAGTTGTCCAGGAAAAAGAAAGAGGATGCTAAACGAAGCCATGAAGAGAATGCCTTCAACAAATTCTTTGTGCGCAGAGCTAAAGAGCATCTCTCTGATACTGTGTACACTGCGATAGCTTCACAGGCCTACTCAGACGCGGATACCACGCTGAAAAAAGAACGTGGGATCCTTGTGCCAAAAACACTATCCCTTCCGGGAACGGAGAAACCAATTGATTAAGAAATTTCAGTCCGAAGATTACAACATGGCGTTCAATACCAAAAACGGAAACATGATCCGATTTGGAAAGACTTTAAAGTGCGACCCAAAATTCTGCAGAGTCGGCCCAGAACTTCTGGATATCGAAATCTCAGCGGGTGGAGATTGCCTTGGCGGATGTGAATTCTGCTATAAATGCAATGGAGGCAACGGCCCCACCCACAATATGTCGCTGGATACTTTTAAAAGCATTCTGGACAAATTCAACAAAGAAGTTCTATGCCAGATTGCTTTGGGTATCATGAACATCTCCACCAATCCAGAGTTCTTCGACATGATGCGGTATGCCCGAGAGGTCGGAATAGTTCCTAACTATACTACTCATGGATTGGACATGTGCCCGCAGTTCGCTAAATTCTCAGCAGAGCTGTGCGGTTGTGTGTCAGTATCCATGGTGGATCCAAAGGCAACCTACAGCGCAGTGCACATGCTCACCGAAGCGGGCGTAAAACAAGTAAATATCCACTATATGCTGTCGGAAGAAACCTTCGATGGGGCACTTCGCCTGCTGGAAGAAGCTAGCAGAAACGACAAACTCAGCGCCCTTCATGCCGTCGTATTTCTGCAGTATAAATCCAAGGGCCGCGGCATAGGAAAATACACCACCATACAATCTGTGGATAAATACAGATTGTTAATGGAAGCTGCAGGACGTGCAAACATCGGTATCGGTATGGACAGCTGTTCCGCTCCAATGTACATGAAAACCATACTGGAGGGGAAGGAGAATGCAGAAACGCTTCTACAGCATGTAGAGCCTTGCGAGAGTGGGCTGTTTTCGTCATACATCAATTGCCACGGAAAGTTCTTTCCGTGTTCATTTCTGGAAGGCGAGGGAGAGTGGGCGGACGGTCTCGATGTTCTGGCCTGCAAATCTTTCGATGCCATCTGGAATCATCCGAAGGTCGTAGCCTGGAGGAATTTACTGATAACTCCTCCGGACTGCAAGTGCTCACTCGCATCTACGTGCAGAGTGTGCCCGGTATACAAGGAGTTAAAATGTGGCTAAAATTAGACTAGGATTCGTAGGAAACTCTAGCTCAAGTTCGTTCATGGTAATGGGCGTAAATGCTGAAGATCTCCGAGATTCTATGCTGGACGACGAAGACTTCGAGACTCTATTGAATGAATTTGACCTCGGATCCTATGGAGATGGTGAAATTGTCGGACTTCACGTATGGCATGACATGAACAGCAACGAGACAAAAAAAGAATTCATTGATAGAGTGCAGGGTATGCTAGATGCCATGTATCGCTCAAAGGGAATGCTGGCCCCTACCTGTGAATTCATTGATTGGGATTAACCTATGAAACTTAGAAACGGATTCGTAGGTAATAGCTCCAGTAGCTCATTTTTCATTCGTGAGTTACGCCCCTACACTCGCTCTACCTGTTCTGGATGCGGAAGAGATTCCACCTCTTTAAAAGAGGCGTACGAAATTCTAAGTGATGACTGCGAATCCAGCCTTCGAGCCATGACTATAGACGACGTTATGGATATGGTAGAGTGTGAGCTGGAAGACACTTATGAAGATGGGACCGATCTTGTGGACATGGCTTCAATAAGAAGAGTGCTGGAACTAAGGTCATTCTGGAAAATGACTCTGCCACAGAGTTACGATGACGAGGACCTGATCGAGTTCAATAAACTCCTTAAAAAGCTCGGAGTTCATCACGCTGAGGCCATACGTTTTCTGGATTTGCCGGAAGTAAAGGAGTGCTTATCTCGTGAAGATTAGACGCGGATTTGTAGGTAATTCCAGCACGAGCTCTTTCCTGATATTTGGCGCAAACATGGATGCCATTTCGCCAGAGCATATAGAGCAGATAAAAGAAGACAAGGTCGAAGTTGTCAGAGGCCCCTGCAATGTATATCTCGGACTATCGTGGGACGAAGTCCGGGATGGCGAGACTGGGTGGGAATTCAAACGTCGGGTAAAGCATGGCGTAAAAATAGCACTGGAAGAGGCTGGAGTGGATGAGGAGATAATAGACTCCCTCATGTATGAAACCCACTCTGAGGCCTGGTATGACGGATAAATAAAGGAGAACTAACATGAGGTCATCGACCTATCGAAAATATATCAACAGTATGCGACTTAAAACCGCAGATCTCCCGGAATACGGGTATATCGGACTGCATTTCACAATGACCTGGGTTACAGACAGAAGTGAACTTAGACTCCCTGGACACGTCCTTAAAATGGAAGGGGGAAGCTCCAGACTCATCATCGTGGACCCTTCCTTCTATAAGAACAGAGATGAGCTTATCGCGTATCTTGCACGAATGTACACCGGAATGGCAGACAACACCCTTAAAGTGTACGCGCTACCAAATGCGGATACCGTGGTAGACCTTGTATCTATGGCCTATCAGGAAATATCTTCTGCGTACATTTACAAACTGTGGCTTGCGTCAGTGAAAAATCGAAGGACGACTCCGACATTCCCTGCGGTAGTGGCCACACTCGCAGCTGACAGTAACTTGATCGGGTGGAAGAATGCCTCCGTAGCTGCTATCGACAGCGTAGCCGCGTTCCCCGCACTTCGATCAAAGGACGTTAGAATCGCTGTCGCTCAGACACTCGCAAGCTACGAAGACAGAAGGCGCAGAGCTGAAAAAGTCGATCCCAAGCTCATAAAAGCGGCGGCGTCCCTTCCCAGTGAAATAAAAATGAAGGTATCTACCCGCATGGGAAAAACTGAAGGTGTTACAGTGTCTAAAGACACCACTCCGCCAACGGTGCACCCAATTCCTGATGGGTTTTCTGTCAACAAGCTGACTAAAGAAGCCTTGATGTTAGATCTCAAGACCGCTCCAAAGCCAGCTACTCCGCGTCCTAATGCGGGAAGAACAACCAAAAAGAAAGCCATCGAGAAATTTATGCGCTCAAAGCGAAATATGCTCCAGGCTATCCGCGAGCACGAAAACGTGGTAATGTTGGTTAAAGACCTGATCACCAAGTAATGTCGTATAGGTCTGGGAGTCAAATCCCAGACCTATTTGACCTTCACCCGTTTACGTGTTATTTTATTTATAGGTACTATTACACACAAAGGGGACCTTTAACCAATGGGTAAAAAGAAATCCAAAGACACTCCAGTGAAAGATCCGCGAGGAATCAACTACCCCGACCCGTGCTTTCATTGCAAGAACCTGTGTATTCAATCAACAGGTATGTCCTGTGGAGTAGAAAGTCCCGCTTTCTGGAGTACAATCCAAGGATTCGAGGAAGATCCGAAGACTAAAAAGCTTACTGGAATGGTGTGCTTGAAATTCTCGCAGTTACCTAAGCCACTAAAGCCGTCTAATGGATACAAGGATTAACCATGAAGATAGTTTCTGTAGAAGTGGATGGGCAGATATACATTGTCGGAGGTGCCGATCTCGACTTTAAAACGTTCGATGCCGTGGAAGAATTTTCTACTTTTCTTAATGGTATAGTGAATACGTTTAAAGAGTCTAAAGATAGCACGTTCGATGCGCTTCCAGTAGTAAGCATACTCCTTTCAGGAAGTCCTAAGATTCACGACTTCTCTAACCCAGACGCCATAACCGACGTCGTAGAAGAAGAAACTGAAATAACTGTGCTTGCTGCAAAAGATACAGAGGTCCCCTTCATGTCCTTAATAGCATGCAATGGACCGGATGCTAAAAAATGGAGAGACTCCGGGGTGGACATAAACAGCCCGGAAAAAACCTCTGTTACTAACTACGAAAATCCGAGGGTAAGAGGTATGAAAATAACCCCTTACGTTCATCTTCCAACAGGGAGTATACATTGAAGCTTCAGATAGCCTCAGATATTCATTACGATCATTTTCCAAGTAACGCGAACTCCCCCATCAAGCCGGTGGGGGATGTTCTTATACTGGCAGGAGATACTGCAGCAAATCCAGAGATGATGTACGCATTTCTATGCCGATTTAAGTACGCTATTCCAATAATAGCAGTACTGGGAAATCATGAGTACTTTTTTACGGAGTTTAACACAGGTCATTTTTCGTATCGAAAAGTACTTGAGATGTTCAATAAAAGAAATACCCTATTACAATGCTCTACGATGACCATAGATGACGTTACTTTTATCGGGGCGACACTTTGGTCGACTTATGCGGGCGGAACTCACCTTGGGGCGTGTATGCGTGGAGCATGGGAATTGTCGTCTGGAAGCCTTAATCCTGAAGAAGTGGTAAAAGAGCACCATTCGATGACCAGATTTATAGAAGAGGCTGTCATGTCGGCTAAAATTAAGGGCAACAAGACTGTGGTAATAACGCACCACACACCCTCGTTCAGATGTGGGCATCCCTCTTTCGCTGCGAGTGCTATAAACGGATTATTCCATAATGATATGGATAATTTCGTAGAGAAGGTAAACCCGGATCTGTGGATCTGCGGGCACGTTCATGACAGTATCGACCTTATGATAGGAGACACCCGTGTAGTGGGGAATCCTCATGGGTATTACGAAGCAAAGAATCCCAATTTCAATCCTGAATTTATAGTGGAGGTATGATATGATGAAATGTAGCGTTTGTGGAGAAAATATGCAGACTATGGATCGTCGTGAGGAGTCTAAACTTACTTTAGTCGTATGCTCCAGCCAGGAGGCGTGCACTCAATATCAGGTATTCGATCCTAAAAGCGAGATATTTTCTGGACACGACAGCGTAAAATTGCATCCAGTGAGGGAAAATGCCTGATAATTTGGGAACAATTAGGGTATAAGATTACTAGTAATTGAACCTCCTAAATTAAACTGGGAAGCTATATGCTTCCCAGTATTTTTTTAACTTATAATTACCAGTTTTCGTAATATAGGTCGTATAGAGGGTCCTTTTTAGCGCGTCGTTGTATGGCCTCTTTAGCCGGAGTTACCCCATTACCGAGGAGCTCTCCCAAGGACATTCGCCTATTCCCATTTATTTTTATTTTACCAGAGTGTGCACCTAATCCTGGACTGACTAACTGGGCATCCATCAAGGCGTTTATTCCCTCGCGTTCATAATCGTTTATGCGTCTAAACATGGGATCGGATATTTTGAACGTCATTGTTTCTGGGTCCAGCATAATATTATGTCTTGCTCTCGGGACTACGTCCAGCATCCTATATTTGTTACCCAATGTAAATCTTAAATCATTTATCATTGATGGGCGCACCTCCGGAGGGTACATCTTTGATTGTGGGTTTCTTCCTACTACGATTCGAGCAAAGTCATCATACATATCCAATAGCATTTGCTCTCTGCGGGTGAATTTGGTCTCCGAGCCCACACCATACGCTCTCCTATATAATATATTTTGAAGTCTTTTTGGAATCTCTTTAAGATATTGCTGTACATGTCCTCCGCGATCCTTTAACGTAAGTTGATAGGGTCTTTTCGCCTTGTCGAAATTATGTGCTTGGGGGTAACTTCGAGCGAATATAGCAGGATCTCTATCCATTATGTCTACTTTTTCCAGGGTGGGTAAGTTGTCTTCGTTGAAAGGAATACGTTCTTTTTTGCCCCCGCCAGTCAACGTCTTTTCAGCGCCATTTCTTCCATCGTCCCACGGAACTTTTATAGCGGATCTTCCCTTTCCACCGGTAAGTCCTTTAAACACAGCGTGTTCTGACCCATATCCAAGCATATCTTTGCCTACTTGTCTAGTTTCTCCTGGGGTCATTCCCGCCACTACGCGCTCTATAGCGTTACGAGACAGCTTCCCCTCCCCAATTAACTTCATTACTCTTCGAGCAGCTGTCTTTTCGTATGGTCCTATATTAGTAAGCGCCGCCAGCTTTGACAGCGCGGCCAGATGTATATCGTGTGCCAGGGACATGGATTACCTCCGCATAGAGTGCTTTATATACTATATCTTTAGCGCATACAATAGTCAATAATTACCCATTAGCTGGTATAAGTTAAATATCTAATTAAGGAGGCTTCTATATGTTACAGGCACTTAAAGTACACCGAAGGCCCGATGACTCTTTCATTCCGCGTCGCCGTATTGCTATCGGCGATATCCATGGGCAGTTTCTGCTCATGAAAGACCTGATCGAAAACAAGATCAGGTTTAACCCAGATGAGGATGTTCTGGTTTTCATGGGGGACTACATTGACCGCGGAGCTAACGCACAGGATGAAATGGACACGCTCAATTATCTGATCAACCTAGCGTCCAGAGCCCCCGGCAAGGTAGTTTTGTTACGGGGTAACCACGAACAGATGGCTATAGATGCCATCTCAGCCCCAACCAATGACACTCTAGAGCTGTGGGCCATGAATGGCTGCAAAGACAAGATCTACTGGACATTTGCAGACATGATGCAGCTCCTGCACTTTTGTAGATCTCTTCCCCATTCCTACGAAACGGAAAAACACTTGTTTGTTCACGCAGGCGCGCTGGATAATCAGCCCGTTAAGGAGCAGGACAAACACATGCTCCTGTGGGAAAGGGAAGTAAACCAGTATGGTTATATGGGCAAGACTCTGGTGGTAGGGCACACCCCACGAAAATCAATACTGGTATCGGATAAGGTTATCAACGTGGATACGGGCGCATTCAGAACTGGAGTGCTGTCGGCGTATGACACACTGAACGGCACCACGTTCGTGTCGTCTAGATCGTAGGGCTTCGGCCCTTTTTTAGCTATAAATTGGCTATTTATCCTGCGGACTTATATATAAATATTCTACGCCTAAATGGGTATAAGTATAATAACAATCTTAGGAGGTATTACTATGTCTGAATCTACAATTATCCAGGCTATACGACCATTCCGATGGATTAAACGTGCCACACGCAATGTGGTAATGGGCCTTTCAGCCCTTCAAAGCTCTATCCGCCTCACGTGGACCGGAAAAGAAATCAAAAACATCACACTCGAATACGAGGACTCCACTCTTAAGTTCGACGCAGAGTACAGGTGCTCCTGTGGGTGCCCATTCCATTCTATTGAAGATGGTGCTGACCGCTGCGCGGGATGCGGCGCAATGTTCTGTGAGCCAAAATCCCCTGAGCAATAATCTCCATGATGCCGAGAGCATCAGAAGGAGATTATCTAGAGTATAGGAGCTTGCTCCTATTTTTTTACCTCCAAATTGGTATAAGTAAATTATCAATTCATAGGAGGCAATTAATGCTGAACTCGTTGAAAGATCATCCAATCCTCCCAGTACTGGATGCTATAAAATCGCTGGGAGGGTCCGCTTACTTTGTAGGCGGATCAGTCAGAGACAGACTCATATCTTTACATCATCCTTACATCAACGCTGAGTCCAAAGATTTGGACGTTGAGGTGTATGGCCTCCCCGCTGAGCAACTTAAGACTGTTCTCAGCAACTACGGGACACTGTCAGAATGCGGGCAGTCGTTCGCCGTAATGAAGCTCGATATTAAGGGTGAAGTTATTGACTTCTCGCTTCCTCGAAAAGATTCCAAGGTAGCGGAGGGGCACAAGGGATTCGTAGTGGATTACGATCCGCATATGAGCCCCTCAAATAGTAGATCCTGGCAGGGCACAAAGAGGGACCCACCGCACGTGTAGATCCAACGTAGTGGGGATGATAGATTATTACCTCGGGGGAGGGTCGGAAAGAGTAGAGCCCGACTTTATTAAAGCACTGGCAAAAGTGCGTCTGGAAATGGCGGCCGAAGACAAAAACTTCCTGGAGAAAGGCGAATAGTATGGTAAAAATATGTACAGAATGTGGGTTATTCCGTGGTGACCCGGAGCTTGAGGACGGCATGTGTGAGTGCCCACCTAATGTTAACGGTGAACTCCCAGATACCGAAGAGTTCGATCCTACTGAATGGGCAGATGATGGGTATGACAGCGATGAAAATTCAGACTACCCCTCCTCAAACTAACGATTACAGCGTAACAGTAAAAATACAGAACGGCCGAGTCAGAGAAGCTATGGAAATGGCGGGAATACGAAATGCAGCTGCCTTGGCAAAGTTAGCGGGAGTTAGTCCCAACGTAATTGGCGAGCTTTTGAACTTTAAAAGGAGTGCTAAATGCAAAAACGGGCACTTTAGGGAATACGTTATTCGGATAGCAGGAATTTTAGGTCGTCTACCTGAAGATTTATTTCCTGATTCCCTGAATAAAAAGGCTACTAATGTGTTCCATAGATATGCCAGTGAGTCCACTCTCAGAGCTATGGTGAGTCCAGTTAACGTCATAGAACAGCTGGAGTTGAGAGAAGATATGGAAAAAGCATTATCTATGGTGAGTCAGCCTAGAAGCCGAAAGATGCTGGAATTACGCGCAGTAGATGGCTTGACCTTTCGAGAAATTGGCGCTATGTTCGGGATTACTCCCGCGCGTACACAACAGCTGGTCAGACGCGCGGTATGGCAGATCAGAAGAGGGTGTAGGCGACTCCAGTTAATAGATGAAGGAAGATAAATGTCCAGAAGATTCATTACAGCGGATACACATTTCGGGCACGATAACATAATAAAATATGAGTCGCGCCCGTTTGCAAATTCTAACCACATGACCGAGGAAATAACCAAAAAATGGAATGGCCTCGTTCGGGCACAGGACGTAGTATACCACCTTGGGGACGTGTCTTTCTATCCCCAGAATCTCACAAAGATGATCGTGGAGAAGCTAAACGGACGAAAGATACTGATTCTGGGTAATCACGATACCCGAAGTCGTAATTGGTATCTTAGTGTCGGCTTCGATCAGGTCATCCCTTATCCAATAATCTTGGATAAGTTTTGGATGCTCAGCCATGCCCCACTGTACATGAACGAGGCTATGCCCTATGTGAATATACATGGACATCTCCACTCTAAGCAAGTAATGGGGGCGAACTATGTCTGTGTATCGTTAGAACAGACTGCGTATTCCCCCGTCTTGTTCGACGACATTGTAAAAAGATTCCTCCCAGATACTGGGGATACTGATATTCCAGTCATTCCACACGGCGGAGCGTAACGAAACAAACACTGAGGGGCATTATCCCCTCGGTGTTAATTTAGTCTATTGGAGGCTTAATATGATCGAATTGGTGTACGACAATAACAACGGACTGGAAGTGCCCGAAGCGGCTATTGACGTATGGGTAGCCGAAGCAGTTGAGCGCTACAGAAAATACTCAGAATCTCCTGAGTACTATCTCAAGCTTACCGCCAAAACTCTTCCTATGGTCCTGTCGTTTCTCGAAGCCATAAGAGCGGGCGTGATCCGTCACCACGCGGCCACACTCTCATCAAGAGTGAGCGGGCTGTCGTTCCTGTCTGTAATTCTCCAAACAGGAGAAGTTCCAACATTCCGCGTGGACGAAGCCACTGTTGCATCCATTCTCGTAAAAGACGACAAGCTTACTATAATAAACAAATAAGGAGACTATCAATGATTAACCTGACCTATGACCCTCAGCACGGCCTTCCTGTACGCGACGGCGAAGTTAAAGACTTCGTTACCGACATTATCAAGCGGCATGCCAGAAGCGCTGAAAACGATCCAAAGTACACCCTTAGTGTGGTGACCGGATCCTGGCTTGTTGTTGCCGGGGTCCTCCAGAATGTAGCAGAAGCAGAGCTGGAAAAGGAAGAAGTCCAGGTTACCTGCATCATGGCTACGGGGAACAAGTTCGGCCCTAAAACTCCAGAAGACGATGGCTCCATTACTGCCCTCATGAATGGTGACGAAGTTTCGTTCTGTCCAACAGATGAACATTGTTGGATGGAACTACTCGAACTCCTCACTGGACTCAGCGTATAAGGAGCAGACTATGAAAATGAACTCAGATGAACTTGGAGCACTGCTGGGGATGAAAAATCCCCTCTGGGCGCTCGTTAAAAAACAGGGAGTGTCCGTCCACAACGACGTGGCCGATCTGTTCTGGAGTATTCCATTGGATTACCCGAAGGTGGATCACAAGTTGGTAACTATGCACCCCACTATGGACGACAAAGAGCTGCACTCAAAGCTTTCAGCGTGCGGAGAAGATATGGAGCGGCTTCTCACCGAAGTAGACTCCTGGCAGCGTGAGCACATCCTTAAGGCATTGTCAGAGGGAGCTCCAGAAAAGTTCTGGATGATATTCCCCACAGTGCTCGGCGTCTACATAAGCTCTGGAATGTTGGCTGTAAAAGTAAGGAAGGTGCTTGATTGGGCTGAAAGCATCCTGTCGGATTCTGACGGACTCAAGTATACGGAAAAAGCTGGGATATGCGCTGCCCTCATGCCCTCATTGCCGGACCAGCTGGTATCAATTGTCTCCCATCTTACTAATATCGCAGAAGATAAATTGCTGGAGACGGAGCTTCATATAGAAGAGTCTCTGGCAAAGACAAACAACGGGAATTCTCTGTCTGCAAAAGCAGCGGCGGAGTTCATTAAAACCGCATTTTCAGCGGCTGAAAATCGTGAGATAAGTCTGGCTGCTATGGCGGTATTTGTGTGGCGCCGTGCCACCTATAAAGTCATAGAAATAAAAGCTAATCAGGATATGGTGGCGTCCCACCCCATAATGGCGATATTATCGGATATGATGGACACAATCGGGAGGTCAGGAGTCCCAACTCCATGCACTCCTGAAGAACAGCCCGATGACAAGCACACTGCTGAAGCTCCGCCCTCTGAAGCTCTGAACTAAAATAAAAGAGGACTCCTAGAGTCCTCTTTTTTAACTATTAATTAGTTTTGACAACTTAATATTGGAAGTCTTTTCTAAAGCCTCGGACAGCTCTGGTTGGGTAAGCTTGTTTAAAATGGCTCCCAGTCCTCCACCGATAGTGGCCCCGACGACTCCACCTTTAACCTTTGACTTCATTAGTTCCGGGGCGGTCACAAATCCAAAAGACGTCCCCAATCCCACTCCCATAGGGAAGTAGTCCATAGACTCCTGCTTAACTTCTAATTTATTAAGAAGATTGAACAGTTCAGCTTCTTCCATCTCAGTTAACTTCGAGGTTTTTAGCCACGATAATTTTCTAAAAGTCTTAGTATTTGTGGGCGACTTATTTTGCTTTGACATATGTATAGCGCGCTCCTGTGCAAGGGCCTTCTCTTTGGTGGAATGTGTACCTAATAATTTACTGCCATCTTTAGAGTAAATCAAGTATTTTCCGTCTTGCTCTTTTATCATTCTGATTTCAATACCTCTAGCAATTCCTTGTTTAACAGATCTTTTCTGCTGCTCAAGGATCTTAAATATTCATCTACTGACGCGTCTGCCTGTCGGCCCAACAATTTCTGGATGTAAGTCTGAGGCCGTACGGAAATGTAGTTTTCCACTTCCACATTCTGGGCATCTTCCGGAAGGTGGGAATGAGACCGATATCTCACGCCTCTTCCCTTTATCTGGTTCAGCTTTTCGTCGTTCCAATGAGGCTCTAATACCTGTATCAGGCTAGTACCTTTTAGATCCAGGCCTTCCCCTCCAGCGGAGCTTATAAGAAGTGCCTTTATGACATCTTTATTATAGTCATCTACCATTTTGGCACGCTGACCCATTGGAATATCTCCGGTCAGCATTCCATACGCGATGTTTTCGTCCTTTAGCATATCAGAGTACGGGCGTATGCCACTGTCCAGATAATTAGAATATACTAACGCTTTTCCATGCGGAGTACTATTAAGATGTTTTATCAAGTTGTCCTTGGCCACAACCAGCTTAGCAGCGTCGGCGGGAGTAGTGCCGAATCCGCCCCCGTCATATGCGGCTGGAGTGTTTGCTACCTGTCTCACTGCCTGCAGGAAATTGTTCAACCCCCGGGACTCTGCTTTGCTGGGTGGCAACATGTTTTCCATTTTATAACGAATACTGAACGGAATATTTCCAGCGACAAAATCATATACCTTTTGTTGCTTTTCACTCATGGGGACGTATATGTGCTTTTCCTTGACCCCTGGAAATTCATCCCCCTTTGCGGCTTCGTAGTCTATTAAGCCACGAACAAGCTCAGCGAGTTGTTGTTTGTTCTTAAGTTTGTAATCTACGCCTGGGGTTACCCCGCGCAGTCTATGTACAAAGCCAGGATCTACCTGTTTTTGTGCCACGTATTGAGTATAAAAATCTGCTTTATTTTCCGGAAGGAGATCTTCCCCCGCAATTGCGTTTATTATCGGAGCTATTTCTGAGGGGTCATTTCTAACCGGAGTTCCAGTTAAAAATAGCCGCTTTTTAGCCATACTAGCACGCTCTACAAATTTGCTTCGTTTCGATTCTTTCTTCCCTAAGTTGTGCACTTCGTCTATTACAACCAGACCAGTGCCAATTAAACTTGGGTTAGCCAGCGCTTTGTTGTAACTAATAATATTTACATTATCCGGAATTCCACCTAAATGTTTGTGCAGCTCTTTTGCGTAGTTACTTTGCAGGGACGCCGGAGCTATTACAGTAACAGGCATATTCAGCTCAGTGGCCGCGGCGATAGAAGTCAATGTTTTTCCGGATCCAAGCCCGTGATATACAAGAAGTCCATCCCTATCCGCGGATTTAATTTTGTCAACTACCCTGCGTTGATGGTTGAGCAGTTTAGTTTTAAGTATAGCCGTCTCAGTAACGTCTTCGGCCAATTTATCTACTGCTGATCCAGTCTTTACCAACTTAGCGATGTTCTCCGACGCATGCTTAGTCGGGCTGCCGTGATAAAAGATTTTATTTGCCACTTATCTTCCCCCACGGCCTATCTTTAACACAATACATCGCAGGCCCGTCTACCTTAACAGCGTCAGATTCCGCAATAAAAATTCCATGCCCATCTTCGTCCAGGACTTGCTCTCCTGTATCTTCGAACACGCGATAAATGTCACCCTCTTTGATTTTAGCAAAGGGTACTTCTGTCCATTTATCGTTGAATAATATTTCTACTCGTCTCATAGGGGTCTCCATTCGTCTCCGGGTATGTTGAACGCACCATTAGGTCCGGGTCTGATTATAACAGCACCATCGCCTCCACGTCCACCATATCCACCACCGCCGTCAGAATTATCAGAAGACCCGCCACCACCGCCGCCTCCGAGAGGTCCGCCGCATCCACCAGCAAATC
>ENA-UPXM01001621-UPXM01001621.1-activated-sludge-metagenome-genome-assembly--contig:-NODE-1621-length-28178-cov-5.483697_pt1 | contig 28178 bp, 17 predicted proteins | sample MGYA00238178_ERZ772708 | MGnify/ENA primary metagenome ERZ772708 (study PRJEB29002, sample SAMN05720212) | activated sludge metagenome | isolation source: anaerobic digester from wastewater... | reverse complement strand
GGTTTGTAATCTGTCCATTCGCTCAATATAATTGAAACTTGTGGAATATCATCAATACCTTTTCTAAACGTTGGATCATCTAATTTTTTCTTTAAAATTAACGAACCGTACATTCCGATTTGCTCTTGCAATCCACTATGACTGTGATACCAATGTGTTCCTGATTGAATAATTGGGAAACGATATACGTGTTCCGTTCCTGGTTCAATCGGCATTTGGGTTAAATAAGGAACGCCATCTTCTTTGTTTGGCAAATACAATCCATGCCAATGCAGTGATGTACTTTCTTTCAACTCATTATAAACATGAATTTCGGCAATATCACCTTCTGTAAAAGTCAATGTTGGCATTGGAATTTGTCCATTTACAGCAATTGCTCTTTTATCTTTACCAGAAAAATTGACAATTGAATCCCGAACGTGTAAATCATAACGCACTACTTTTTGAGCTTGTAAGTTTCCGATGAATAAAATGGATAGTAAACTATATAATAAATATTTCATTTTTAAATTTTTATGGTTCTTAATCGTAAAGCATTAGCTATTACTGAAACAGAACTAAAACTCATAGCCAAAGCCGCAATCATAGGAGAAAGTAATATTCCAAAAACCGGAAATAAAACTCCAGCTGCAATTGGAACACCTAATGAGTTATAAATAAAAGCAAAAAACAGATTTTGTTTGATGTTTTTCATCACCGCATGACTTAAGTTCTTCGCTTTTACAATTCCTTGTAAATCACCTTTTACCAAAGTAATTTTTGCACTTTCAATGGCAACATCAGTTCCTGTTCCCATAGCAATTCCAATATCTGATTGTGCTAAAGCTGGAGCATCGTTAATTCCATCACCAGCCATGGCAACTATTTTTCCTTTGGCTTGCAAGTTTTTAATAAATTCTAATTTATCTTGCGGCAGACAACTGGCTTTAAAATCGGTTAGATTTAATTCGGATGCAACGGCTTTAGCTGTATTTTCATTATCACCAGTCAGCATAATGACTTGAACTCCTTGACGTTTTAATTCATTAATGGCTTCTAAACTTGATTTTTTAATAGCATCAGTAATCGTAATATAACCCATCACTTTTTTACCAATAGCAATATAAGAAACTGTTTTTCCTTGTTTTTGTTCTGAAATAACTTGTTCTTCAATGGCTGAAAAATCTTGACTATTTTCTTGTTCCAATAATTTTTTATTTCCTAGAATTATTAGCTCATTGTTGATGGAACCTTTTACTCCTTTTCCTGTAACCGATTCAAAGTTTTCTACTTTTGAAAAAGATACAAATTTAGATTTAGCAAAATTAACAACCGCTGTTGCCAATGGATGTTCGCTACTTTGATTTAGTGAAGCTATTTTTCCTAAAACTTCATTTTCATCTCTATCTTTTACTACAATTTTTTCAACAGATGGTTTTCCTTCAGTCAATGTCCCAGTTTTATCGGTAATTAAAACATCAATCTTATCCATTTTTTCAAGGACTTCGGCATTTTTAATTAGAACTCCTGATTTCGCACCTTTACCAACTCCAACCATAACTGACATTGGTGTTGCTAATCCTAAAGCACACGGGCAAGCAATGATTAATACGGCAATGGCGTTTACAAAAGCGTAAACCAATTTAGGTTCTGGTCCAAATTGCCACCAAATTAAAAAGGCAATAGCAGAAATCAGTACAACTATTGGTACAAAATATCTAGAAATTTTATCTACCAAATTCTGAATTGGAGCTCGCGAACGACTTGCATCTGAAACCATTTGAACGATTTGGGACAATAACGTTTCTGCACCCACTTTTTCGGCAACCATCAAAAATGATTTGGTTCCGTTTATTGTTCCAGAACTTACATTATCCTCTACTTTTTTATCAACAGGAATTGGTTCTCCAGTAATCATCGATTCGTCAATAGTAGAGTTTCCTTCGGTAATTTTACCATCAACCGGAATTTTCTCACCTGGTTTTACTCGAATAATATCACCTTTATTAATATCATGAATGGAAATTACTTTTTCTTCACCATTAATTACTAAAGTAGCTTCAGTTGGTGCTAATTTCAATAATTCTTTGATTGCTCCACTTGTTCTGCTGTGTGCTTTTGCTTCGAGTAATTGTCCCAATAAAACCAATGTTAAAACAACTGTTGTTGCTTCAAAATACAAATGAACAGTACCTTCCGAAGTTTTGAATTGGTCAGGAAATACATTTGGAAACAACATGGCAACAATACTGAAGATAAAAGCAACTCCTGTACCGATTCCAATTAAAGTAAACATGTTTAAATTCCAATTTACAATCGATTTCCAAGCTCTTACAAAAAACATCCAACAAGCGTAAAACACCACAGGAATAGTTAAGAGAAATTGCACCCAATTCCATTTTTCTAAATCCATCAATTTAAATAAAGGATTATTTGGAATCATTTCGGACATGGAAATAATAAAAACAGGAATACTAAAAAGCATCGCAATTTTCATTTTGTGCCACAATTTTTGATAGGTTTTATCTTCTTCGGAATCGGTTGGTTCCATTGGCACCAAATTCATTCCGCAAATAGGACAACTTCCTGGTTTATCTTGAATTATTTCAGGATGCATTGGGCAAGTATATTGAACAGCAACATTTTGCGTTGGTTCTTTTACTAAATCCATTCCGCAAACAGGACAATCACCAGCTTTGTCATATACTTTGTCGCCTTCGCAATGCATCGGACAATAGTATTTTCCGGGTTGACTGATATGTTTGTGTTCGTGTGATTTGTGTTCTTTTTTATCTGTTGAACAACAATTGGTTTTTGGTGTGATTTGTGATTGAGAATCAGGCAACGAAATTTGGTATTTGCTGTCTTTTCCTCCTAAAGCATTTTGTAAAACATCAAGTTCTACATGTTTTGTCATGGTTATTATAGCTCTTTTCTTTTCTTTCGAAACTTCAGCTTCTGTAACATTTTCAACATTAGACAACTCATTTTTTACTTTGGCTTCACAACCTGAGCAAGTCATTCCTTCAATATGGTAAGTGTGTTTCATGATTAAATTTCTTTTTACAAAGTTCGAGTAATCTTACTCTAAAAGGTTGCATAATTATGTATAGGATTTGCAAAATTTATAATTGGTCTAGTTCTTTTCTTTTACTTTCTTTAATTTTCTTGAAATAACTAGGTGAAAATCCTGTTACTTTTTTAAACTGATTACTTAAATGCGATACACTACTATAATTCAAAAAATCAGCAATTTCAGAAAGTGATAACTCATCATATACAATTAGTTCCTTTACTTTTTCAATTTTTAAATTGATAAAATATTTTTCGATACTAATTCCTTCTACATAAGAAAATAGGTTACTTAACTTGCTATAATCTTGATAAAGATTTTGTATCAAATAGTCAGACAAAGTGATATTAATATCATTATTCTTATTTTGAACTAAATCAATTAATATGGTTTTAATTTTTTCAATGATTTTGCTATTTGAATCATTCAATATTTCAAAACCAAATGTTTCAAGTTTTTTAGATATTCTCATTATTTGTTCTTCCGAAATTGTTGTAAGTATTTCAACTTCTCCTAATTCAACTGAAAGAAGTTGAAGTCCGAGTTTTTCCAACTCAGACTTCACCACCATCTTGCAGCGATTACAAACCATGTTTTTAATATAAAGTTTCATTTATCTTATAGTTTCAACTACTTTACCACAAGATAACATCATTGAGCCATAATATGGATTTTTAATAGTATTTTCTTTGCTCAACCAGTTCGCTCCTTTTCCATCATTTGCCATTGGACAATGTTGGTAATAAACTGGTGTTTCAGTTTTTGAAACTTTAATTAATTGATATATGTTTTCTGAAAGTGTATCAAATGAAGCTCTTTGCTTTTTCGCGTCAGTACTATTATAAATTAAAGTTGCATCAGCTTTTAAATCATTCATTACTTTCATCCATACCGTGTGAACATCTATTTTTAATTCGCTCATTTTTAATGTATTAATTGAAATCAGTAATTCATTTGCCTTTGCAGAAGCAGCATTTCCATCTGTTTTTACTAATGCATCTTTAATTGCAAAATAATTTTCATAAACTGCATCCAATTGATTTGCTTTTTGCATTTCTGTTAAAGTCATATCAGAATGATTTGCTTCCATTTTCATTTCCGATTTCATTTCTTCTTTTATTGGAGTTTTTGCAACTCTATCGTATTGACAACAACCAGGAAGATTTTCATAAACATCATTTGGAGCTAAAAAAGAATCACTGTCATAACCTGCTAATGCAATTCTCTTTAAGATTTCGTCTTTGTTAGTTGCTTTAGCATCATAAGTTATTGTTGCCATTTTAGTGTCTTTATCCCAATCAACCTGTGATACTTTTTTATTATTTCCAGCTTTTTCAATTGTTTTTTTGCACATACCACAATTGCCATAAATTTTTATTTGTTCGGTTTTAGCATTTTTTATTTGTGCATTGCATGAAATAAATGATACCATAACAAATGCTATCATTAAATATTTTAATGAGTTTTTCATTGTAAGAGATTTTTTTGAAACGAATCGTTTCTGTTATTTTTTAAAAGTTTAAACGAGTTTCAACAACATATAGTCGCTGAGAAAAAGCCATAATTATGGCTAGCAAAAATTATAATTTAGCTTATTTTAGGGATAAGCCACAAGGAAACATAACCTGAAGATAGGTTATAATTAATAAATGTGAAATTTGTTTCTTTTGAATACAAATCAATTAATTTACTTTCAAATTGATAGATGCTCGAAAATGTCATACTGCTTGATGAAGAAGTTGTAGAACATTTTGAATGACCACATTTACCCTCACAAGGTTTATTCTTGCTATCTGATTGTTGTTCATCACAACATGATTTTGCTTTCTTGGTTTTAGTAGTAATTTTGCAACAAGAATTTTGAGGTTCTTTGGAAATGTTTTCCGTTTTCACGGTCTTTGCACTAGCTACATTTCCACAAGCATAAGAAATTGAAGGCAAAAGAAAAATGCCTAAAACAACTATGCAAAATAAGTGGAATAACTTCATAGAGGCAAAGTTAATTATTAAGTAAACCATTTACGTTAATTAAACTATAAAACAGTTAATATCCAGCACCAGCGCCAGCAATAACTTCAATAGGATGCCAAGTGGTTTTCGTTTCTTGGAAATCAAAAATCAAATAAGGCGATTCATGTTTGTCCTCAAAATAATTTGAATCTTCTCTAATGACTACTCTTTTTAAATTTTCAATAGCTAAATCTTGAATTTTTCTAATCTTCTCGGCATCATCTCCACAATACAGAATAGAATTTACATCTTTATGAGAAGCAAAAACAGACAATAACTCCTCTTGATTCCCAGTAAGAATATTAACTACTCCACCAGAAACATCTGAAGTAGCCAATACTTCTGCAAATGTAACTGCACACAACGCTAATGGTTCGGAAGCTAACACTACACAAGTATTTCCACCAGAAATTATCGTTGCAATTTGAGTTACTAATCCAAGTAAGCCACTTTTTTGAGGAGCAAAAACTGCCACGACACCAACTGGTTCTGGCACAGAAAAGTTAAAGAAACTTCCAGAAACCGGATTCACACTACTATACATTTGCACATATTTATCACACCAACCGGCGTAATAAATTAATCTATCGATACTTAAATCAACTTCAATTTCTGCATTTTTCTTAGAAACCCTTTGCAATTCTAATTCTGCAATGAATTGTGTTTTTCTTCCTTCTAAAACTTCTGCAATGCGATATAATATTTGTGAACGATTATAAGCCGTTTTGTGAGACCAAGAGCCTTGAGCATTTCGAGCTGCAACCACTGCATTTCTAAAATCTTTCACTGACGATAAACACATATTTGCTATTGTTTTCTTGTTCGACTTTAATGGATAATATCTTCCAGATTCTGTTCTAGGAAAACTTCCTCCTATGTATATTTTGTATGTTTTTAAAACTTCTATTCTTGACATAATTTCCGTATTAATCAAATTTTAAATAAGGTTCTAAACCGTGAAGTCCGCCTTCTCTTCCGAAACCACTTTCTTTGTAACCACCAAATGGCGAAGCGGGATCAAACTTGTTGAACGTATTTGCCCAAACCACACCAGCGCGCATTTGCGAGGTCATGTTGAATATTTTTGAACCTTTATCTGTCCAAACTCCAGCCGACAATCCATAAGGCGTGTTATTTGCTTTTTCGATGACTTCATCAACGGTTCTAAAGGTTTGAATTGCTAAAACTGGACCGAAAATTTCCTCTTGAGAAATTCTGTTTGATTGACTTACTTTGGTAAACAACGTTGGTCGACACCAATAGCCTTTCTCTGGTAAATCGCAAGTGGGTTGGTATATTTCTGCACCTTCTTCTACTCCAATTTTTAAATATTTATTGATGGTTTCTAATTGTTTTTTAGAATTGATTGCTCCAATATCGGTGTTTTTATCTAATGGATCGCCTACGCGCAACGATTGCATTCTATCTTTTAATTTTTGAACTACAACATCAAAAACTGATTCTTGCACATACAATCGTGAACCCGCACAACACACATGTCCTTGATTGAAATAAATTCCGTTCACAATTCCCTCTACTGCTTGGTCTAAAGCCGCATCTTCAAAAATGATATTGGCAGCTTTTCCACCCAATTCCATCGTTGATTTTTTTGGTGTACCAGCTATCGCTTTCATGATTATTTTCCCAACTGCTGTGGAACCTGTGAATGCAATTTTATTGACATCAGGATGATTTACAATGTGTGAACCTGTAACACCTGCGCCAGAAACTATATTTACAACTCCTGCGGGTAAACCTGCTTCTTGAATCACTTCTGCTAATAAATATAATGTCAACGGTGTCGTTTCTGACGATTTAATAACAACCGTATTTCCTGCAGCTAACGCAGGAGCAATTTTCCAAGCTGCCATTAGTAATGGGAAATTCCAAGGAATAATTTGCCCTGCAACACCAAGAGCTTTTGGTTTTCTATTTGGAAAAGCGTAGTCTAATTTATCAGCCCAACCAGCATAATAGAAAAAATGTGCTGCTGCCAATGGAATATCAATATCGCGAGATTCTCTGATGGCTTTTCCACCGTTTAAGGTTTCTACTACGGCAAATTCTCGAGCTCTTTCTTGGATTATTCGAGCAATTCTATAAATGTATTTTCCGCGTTCTTTTCCTGATAATTTTGACCAAACGTTTGTGTATGCTTTTCGAGCTGCTTTTACTGCTAAATCAACATCTTCTTCATTGGCTTCAGCTACTTTTGCCAAAACTTTTTCGTTTGCAGGATTAATCGTGTCAAAGTACTTTCCAGATTTTGGTGCTAAAAATTGTCCGTTGATGAACAAATCGTATTGTTCTTTCAATTTAAAATGCGATGTGCTTTCTGGAGCTGGAGCTAAATCCCAGGTTGAACTAAAATCTATAGTATGTTTTTTCTTCATTTGAATTATGCTTTAGAGAAATAATCATTGGATTGATAAATACCACTTTTTTGTTTTGCTATTTGAAGTAAAACATCATTGGCCAAACTACTCGCTCCAAATCTGAAATATTCGTTGGTCAACCACTTTCCACCAAGCGTTTCTTTGACCATCATTAAATATTGTAATGCCAATTTTGAAGTTGAAATGCCACCTGCAGGTTTCATTCCAATCATAATTCCAGTGCTGTAATAATAATCGCGAATGGCTTCGAGCATCACTAAAGTTACAGGTAATGTTGCCGCTGGTTTGATTTTTCCCGTTGAAGTTTTAATGAAATCGGCTCCAGCATGCATAGCAATATCACTTGCCAATCGAACTCTGTCTAACGTTCCTAATTCACCTGTTTCCAAAATAACTTTCAAACGTACATTTTTGCCACATGCTTCTTTAATCATAGCAATTTCGTCAAATACAAAATTATATTCTCCGCTATGAAATTTTCCACGGCTGATGACCATATCTACTTCGTGTGCACCATTATCTACCGCTATTTTTGTGTCTAAAAGCTTGATTTCAGCACTCGATTGTCCGCTTGGAAAAGCAGTAGCCACAGCTGCCACTTTTACATTCGTTCCCTTTAGTTCGTTAACTGCTGTTTTTACAAAATTTGGATATACACAAACGGCTGCAGTTGAAGGTAAACCTGGTATTTCATCATGCAAATGATGCGCTTTAAAACACAATTGTTTCACTTTTTCTTCGGTATCTGCACCTTCCAAAGTAGTTAAATCAATCATGTTCAATGCCATATACAAACCTTGCATTTTGGATTCTTTCTTGATACTACGCGACGTTATCCTTGCGATTCGGTCTTCAATACCAACTTGATCTATTCTTGGGGTATTTAAAAAATCAATTTGTTTCATTTAATAAAAAAATTAGTAACCTATGGTAAAATTTTCAACAATAGGAATAACAAATATATAAATAAGTTCAACAAGAAGTAACGTTAAACAATTTTATCGTAACATTTGAAGCAATAAAAGAAGATAATTTTAGTTTTGATGAATTTCTTCAGACAACAACGGCGCAGGTACTTCACCTTCGTATTCCGTTTCTTGTAAATCTTCGGTTTGTTTACCCAATTTTACTTTTGGTTCGTCTTGTGTGCCTGTTATTTTTAATGGTATTCCAATAATTCCTAATGGTGGCAATCCCAATCGCATTTTGATATTCAATCTTCCGTCAAAACTGGTTGTTCCTTCTATTCTTGGTCTGAATCCAGCCACTTTAAACTTAAATCGGTCAATGGTGATGATGTTATTTTTAATTGAAGTTTTAATATCTACTTTACTCAAATCGGGATTTGCAATCGATTCTTTTCCAGTTTTTCTGCTCACTACATTCATCAATTTAAAGCCTTTCATTTTTACTTTACTCACCGATAAAACTCCGTTTCCTCTCAACGAAGGATAAATTGGCATCATATTTCCATCAAGAATACCCGCTAATTTGTAATCTAACGAAACAATTCCTTCGGCACTTTCGGCAGCAGTTACAATTTCACGGAACATTTTTATTTCGTTGTAAGCGCGTTTTACATCAAAGTCTTTTGCATTTACTTTCATGTCAAAAAATGCTTTTTCATCAGTTTGATTGCCATAAACTGCATCCAATTGTACTTTGCAATCAATGATTTCAACGGCTGCTTTTTTTAATTCTAATCTGCCTTTATTGATATTTAAACCACCATTCAAATTATTTATCGCTAATCCATCAAAGTTAATCTTAGCTGCTTTAGCTTTCAGTTGTAAATCAAAATTAGAAGGAATAATGATAACGCCAGTTTCTTTTTTTACAGTATCAACATTTGTGTTTACAACCTCTGATTTCATCATAAACTCATCAACGTTGATATAATTGGAACTGAAATTAAATTGTCCTTTTAAAATGGCTTTGTCGGTTAAAACGAATTCAATCACATTTTGTAACGCACCATTCATAGCAAAATCAGATTCGCCATAGGTAGCTTTGAAATCATCAAAATTCATTTTGTCTTGATGGAATTTGAACAATCCTTCACGAATAATGAAAGGTTTTGGCAAGTATTCGGTTGTGGTTTTTATATTTTGTAAACGTACTGTTCCACTGTTTTGAAGTTTGGAATAATTTCCTGAAACAGCATCGTTTTGAGTTCCTTTAAAAACTACATCAGCATTAACAATTCCTTCTAAATCCAATCCTTTTTGGGAGAAAACTTTATAAATTTTTCCAATATTCAATTCGCCTTTTGCTTTTATATCATAAACTAAATTATTGAAATTCTCTAGTTTTGCATTTACATAAATCGGTTTTCCTTCAAATTCAAAACTTGCTGGTGTAATGTTTATTTTCAAGTCGTCAAGGTTGCCTAATTTATCAAGAATAGTTGCGGATACATTGATGTTTTTTATCGGATTTGGATAATAATCAGTTTTGATATAGCCGTTTTTAAAAACAAATGTTCCTTTGGTTACCGGTATTTTATTTTGTTTTTTATCATAAATGCCTTTGGAACGAATAGTGGTATTCAAATTTCCTTTCAAATCCATAGTACCAAACCCAAAAGCACTATTCAATTGCGCCAAATTTACTTTTGATTCAATTCGTGCATCAATATTTGGAGTTGATAAACCTTCTGATTTTATGATAGCTTTTACATAATCTTTATTGAGATTAAAGAAAATAGAATCTATATTAACTTGTAGCTTTTCAGTATCAAGTTGAGGCAATTTAGTATCAAAATTCAAATATATATTGGAAACTGGAATTGGTGCCTCATTATGATTAATAAACCCATCACGTATTTTCATGTTAAACGCTAAATCGGGTTTTAAGTTCTCAGAAACAATATATTTTCCTTTTAAAGTCAAAGCCAAATCTGTATTTCCTTTTACTCTCGTTTTATCCAACCACGTTACATATTGTGGTGGTAATGCTGTAAAAAAGTCATTCAAATAACTGTCTTCAGATTTGATAGCAAAATCCATTTCATATCCATTATTCAAGAAATTGAATTTTCCTTTAAACTCAACAGGAAGTTGGTTAATTTTTAAATTATTTTGCTGAAATATAAATGCTAAGGAATTGGTGTTGATTTGCGTAATTAAATTGGCATTAACTTTCTTGTTCTTTAAATATTGCTCGCCATCGTATGTAAAATCAAAAGAGTCAATTTTGGCTTCAGTATATAAATCAAAAATCGATTCATTCAAATCGCCTTTCCCAACATAATTAAAACCTTTGGCGTCAATAAAAACTTTTGTAGATTTATCATTATAAACCAAATGGGTATTTTTAATAGCTATTTTTTCTAAACGTAATGAAGTTGTAGAAGTATCGGCATCAACTGTTTTAGTATCTGAAATATAAACGTTATAATTGGCTTCTCCTTTTTCATTTACTAATACATTAACTTTCGCATCATAAACAAAGATTTTATCGATAGTAACTTTTTTATCAAACAACAATGACTTTAAGTTAATACCAAATGAAACATCTTTTGCAGAAATTAGGTTTTCCTTTTTAAAAGGCTTAGAACCTTTCAAAGAGAAATCCGTAAGCGTAAGAGTTAATGACGGAAAATGTTCGAAGAAAGACAATTTTGCTTCCTTAAAATTCAATTCACCATCCAATTTATCATTGGCAAACGATTTTACTTCTTGAGCAATTTTACCAGGAAAAAGTATTGGCAATAAAAACATCAACAACAAAAGCAACGCAATTGTAATTCCAGTACCTTTAAGGATTCTAACGAGTAAATGCTTTTTTTTCTTTTCCATAATATTTTGCAAATATACTATTCTTATTCAATCAATTTCAAAGATCTTATAAAAGCAAACAAGCCACGTAAAAACTACGCAGCTTGTTCAAATTAAATACTAACTCTAACCTTATCGTTTAATTAATTTAATTGTTTTTGTTTGAGCATTTGTATCAAAAGTTTTTACTAAATAAACTCCTGATTTCAAATCTTCAATATTGAATTGGTATTCAACCGTGTTTATATTTTGGAATGTTTTCACTAATTGTCCGGTTATCGAATAAATTTCTGCTTTTTCTATTTCTTCGTTCAAAGTAAAATAATTGTTGGCAGGATTTGGTGTTAATGATAAATTTGAAACAAAATCGAAATTATTATTACTTAATGACGATGGCTGATTACCATATATTCTATATCCACCTGGTTCGATAGAAATGTTTTGGGTGGTAGATGTTACTGTTATTGTGGAATTATCCATTAAATTATACCAAGTTCCAACATATGGAAAACCTCCCGGAGTTGTGTATGCGCTATCAGAAAAATTTGTTCTCACAAAAACATAACTTAAAGAAGATGTTGGTGTATTGCTTGTCCAAATATCTAGCCTAGGACTTCCAAGAACATTTAAATTCCAAGAGTATTCACCATTTTCAAAAACATCTTCAGTTTTTTTGAGATCTATCATTTTAGCCCAACTGTTATAAACATTTAATCTAGAAGAATTTTCAAGCCAATTTTCAGTCCATTGAGGCTGTGGTTTAGTGTCTAGTTTACAATCTGGATTAGAATACGACACATTACCACCATTACAAGTCCATAGAGATTTATCCCAACCTAATTCTCCAAAATGCCAAATCATTTTTGGTCCTGGTACTAGCAAGTGAATTGCACCCATTGCAGGAAGTCTTTCTAGAATCTTGTTTAAATTGCCTTGTGTTTGTCCAGTTTCATTAAATGCTTTATATACTACTCTTTCTTCATCATGACTTTCTGCATAACCAACAAACCTGTTTGTTACATCTGCTACAGCAGTAATATCACCGAACCCGCCTTTTAAAACATTAGTATAAGGATCTGTCATCTTACGCCATTGTAGTATTCCTTTATTATTTCCAGATCTAAGATAATTTGCCCATTCTAACTCTTCATTATAAGACCCTCCAGTTCCGAGATGTTCAAAAATAATTACGAAATTTTGATCAAATTCCCATTGTTTATCTGCATACCATTTTAACTTTGCAACTCTATCAGATTGATAACCGTTAGTACAAGCTTCTTGACCTCCCGTTACATTTGGTGGGCACGAATTTGTAAATCCTTTTGTTAAGTCCCATCTAAAACCATCAATTTTATAATCTTGTATCCAAGTTTGAATTGTTCTAACAGAATAAGTATTAGTTAAATTATCAGGCTCTCTAAAGTGATTTAAATCACTACCTACACTATATGAGTGCATAGCTTCTTGATTGATGTATGGATTTTCAGAAGAAACTCTATATCCAGTATTATTCGCCCAACCATCATTATCCGTATCTAGCATCCACATTCTTTCTAAAGGAGAACGACCATAAACATGATTTAGCGCAACATCTAATATTACAGCGATACCATTTTGATGACAAAGATCAATAAACTCTTTCAACTTATTTGGAGGTCCATATCTTTTATCGGGTGCCATATGGAAAACTGTATTATAACCCCAACTTAAATTACCTTCAAACTCCATAACGGGCATTAATTGAATAGTATTTATTTTTAAATTAACAAAATAATCCATCTTATTAATTAAATCTTGATAAGTCCTATTCGCATCAAAATCTCTTACTAGAACTTCATAAATAACCAAGTCTTTCTTTTTAGGTTTAACAAAATTAGTTGTTGCAGCACTCCAATTATAATTCCACCAAGCATTTGGGCCAGTTTGCAAAACTGTTACTTCACGCTCTTGACCTGATGGATATTGAGGTAAATTTGGATATACTCCTAATGCTTGAATTTCAGGATCATCATAAGGAGATAAAACTAATGTAGAGAATGGGTCAGCTGTTTTTACAACTGCTGGGGAGTTAGCAGGTCTATTTGTTTGATCACAAACCCAATATTGATAAGTATAAACTTCTCCTGGAATTAAACCTGTAATCTCCAACCAAAATTTTCCAGTTATGGGGTCTTTTTTCATAGCATAAGAAGAAGTTGGTGTCCAATTATTAAAACTTCCCGCAACATAAACAAAATCCTTGTAAGGAGCATTTAATACTATTGTGGCTTTGGTGGCATCAGTTGTATTGTAATTTATTCCATCCAACATTCCAGATGGAAGTTCTGTTGAAATAGTGCCTGGGTTAAAAAGATATGTAAATTTTTTAGTTATTGTTGTTGATCCTTGAGTACACTCTAAAGTAAAAATAGTATTTTGACTAACCAATGGCCCAGCTGTAAAAAATGATGTAGTAGTTGGCCCACTAACAGTTACACCATTAGATTTCAAAGTATAAATAGCATTACCACCTGTGTTGGATGCAACTACACTAGCATTAGTATTTGATGATATAATTGTTATACTGTTTTCCAAAGGAGAAGATAATGTAAGCTGAAAAGCTCCAACATTAAAGATGTTATCATTTGTTTTTTTATCACCACTTCCATCTTTTGCTTTTACAAGAAACCCCATTTTACCAAATACAGTATTATTAAAGAAAGTTTGTGGCACAAAAGTAATTGTATATATGTCTGAAGCTGAATTGTATGTTAATCTATTCGTTTCAGATGAATTTGCCCATGTACCATTTGAAGGACAATCACCTAATGCGTTACCATTTGCATCTTGCATCCAAGCCCACAAGTATAAAGCATTACCTGTAACTCCCCATGTGGATTCATTTATTTGACTACCTTGAATAGTTATTGTTATGGATTGATTTCTCTCAAAAGGATTAGGAGTAACTGTTGGGGTAATGGTTTGTTGTTGTCCATTTACGAATGAAACTACAAATAGTATTAGTAAAAAAACCTTTTTCATGCTTTTATTTTTAAAAAAGTTTCCCAACAAAGAAATGTTGGGAAACGTTCATTTATATTAATTTGAAATCAGACGCAGATTATAATTTGCTGAATTTCGTATATCTAAAACAACTTTATAATTGCCTGCAGTTGGAACTTTCATATTCCCACCATTTATTTTTATTTTGTATTGAGAATCCAATGTAGTGTTTTCTGTATTGCCTGACAAAGTTCCCATTTTTTGAGACCAATCATCTTTTAAACGAATTAAGAATTCATCAGCAGCTAATGTTAAATCAGCTGTGTACATTTGATAGTAAGGTGATGTTTCATCTGTAACAAAATTTAAATATGTAGGCGTACCCCATCCATTAGGAGTAGCAGCACCAATTATCGCAACCTGTCTTTTCGCAATGGTATAAGTATTAGCATTCCAATTTACTGTAAAAAAATAAGTTCCAGCACCTTCGGTTGGTTTTATGTTTTTTCCTGGAGAATCTAAAGTTGTAAATGAATTTGGATTTTCAGACAAATCGCCTTTATCTCCATTCCAAGATGGTCCTGGAGTAAATTTAAACTCAGGACTTGTAACGTTCATCCATACAAACCCTTCGTAATTACCATCATTAGCTTTAGAAAATAATTTTGCAATTTTTGGACTATCTGGAGACCAATCATTACCATATCCGCTTGCAAATTGATAACCTCCAGGGACATATATTCTCTCAAACTCATCAAAAGTATCAAAAGCTGTAGCATTAATTGATACAGTTTGTGAATATACTTTAGCCAAATTATTATCTGAAGTGTCTAATTGTCCTACAACACTACCAACGACTCTAATATTATAAGACTCTGAAGTACCTATACTCCCATTAGCAGCAAGTACTAAAGTATTAAATTCTCTAACTGTAACTGTCTTCTCAAAGCTTTCACCTGCAAAAGAACTAAAATTACCTAAATCATAAGAACCAACGTTACCGCTATCAAAATCACTCGTTGATTTTACAAGTTCTAATTTGTAATTTACAGCTGCCTGAAAATTATAATCGGCCGAAGTCCAAGTCATTGTAAATAAGTTGTCATTTGCATTGGAAGCTAAAAGTTCGTATGAACCTCCCGTGGGTGCAGAGAGTTGTATATTCGCACTATCACTACCAATAGGGTCAGCACTATCCTTTGAACAAGAAAATAGACTAAAAGCCATAATTGCGGTTAATGATAAATTTTTTAGTAAACTTTTCATAATATTTTGATTTTATTAATATCCTGTGTTTTGTGTTAAGTTTGGATTTGAATCTAAAGCACTTAACGGCAGAGGAAATACTTTATATGTATCAGGAATTGATACTCCGTTTAAAGAGTTTCCTTTCCAAGGCCATAAATAATCTCCTCCTGTAAATTTTCCAAATCGAATCAAATCAGTTCTTCTTTGTCCTTCCATATTCAATTCTCTTCCTCTTTCATCTAAAATAAAATCAAGTGTTAATTGAGATTGAGATATTGAAGAAGCATTAGATCTAGCTCTAAGTTCATTTACATACGATAATGCCTGAGAACTAGAGCCAGAAGTTGCACCCCTTAAAACACTTTCTGCATATATTAAATAAGCATCTGCAAGTCGAAACATTGGAAAATCTGTACTAGAAAAACTTGTTGGACTTGATGTTCCTGTAAACATTGAGTTTCTAAATTTTGTTGAAGGATACCCATTAGTCCATGTTTTATAGTCAGTCATCTCATATGTGTGACCTGCTCTCCAAAACAATTGTGCCCTTGCATCAGTTGAAGTATCTAAATCTCCAAATAATCCATACCAAGCTTTCGTTGCTCTATTACCTCCCCAACCATCAGTTGCTCCAAATAAACTTATTGGCATAGTGTCAGCATTCATACTTGCATTAACCAGGTAGGTTGTATTACCATAACTTTGACTTGTTAATGCGTCTGCAATTAAAGGGAAAATAATTTCGGGTGAAGTATTATTATCAGCTGTAAAATTTTGCAAATAATTAGGAGCCAAAGAAAATCCTCCTTCGGTAATTACTTTGTTTGAATAAATTAAAGCATCATTATATCTTGAAACTCCCGTATAAACTTCGGCATTTAAATACAATTTTGCTAACAACATTCTACATGCTGATTTATTTGCTCTACCATATTCGTTTGAAAATGGCAAATCATTTTCAATTGCAAGTAATTCTGACTCTACATAATCAAATAAGTCTGTTCTTGAAGCTTCTGGCAATGGACTAATTGTTCCATAATTTTCTGTTGTAACTAGAACACCTTTTCCAAAACAGTCAATCATATAATAATATGCCAATGAACGTAAAAAACGTAATTCACTAATATACTGTGCCTTTTCCGAAACATTTGTGTTTTGCAACGCTATAATTAGATTTGTTGTTTGTGGTACAGTATAATATACTCTATCAAACAAATATCTAAAAAATTTATTGTTTTGAGTCCAATTTGATGTTGTAGTCAATTGGTCTAATCCATCATCACCCCAACGATTTTTAACATTATCAGTTGTTAAATCTTGAAGGTTAATAATTCCTCTTAAGAACCCACTTTCTCCCGCATCGTTTGTTACAATATCTGAACTACCTGGTCCGTTTGAGCCTGTCAAAGCAAACGTTGCATACATTCTAGACAACAATCCTTTTGCTGCATTAGGATCTTGTAGCAACAAGTTTTCAAATGACTGTTCTACTACAGGCTTTGTGTCAAGTTCGGATGAACATGAATTAAATAACATCACAAAAAGAAATGCAACAGCTATTTTTTTAATAATTATTTTCATAGTTTAAATTTTAAAAATCAATAGTTACTCCTGTATTAAATACTCTAGGTCTCGGATAAAAGTTTGTATCAATACCATTAAAGTTTTCTGGATCTTGTCCTGAATATTTAGTAATTAAAAACAAATTATTTGCACCAACATATAAGCGTAAAGTTGCAGATTTAAATAATTTATCAAACATGTATCCTATAGAAAGACTCTCGCATCGCAAAAAGGTTGCGTCCTCTAAAAAATAATCAGATACAACAGAATTTTCTGCTATGGTTACAAACGGAAGATTTCCGTTTAAATTGTTATTTAAGTTTTGTGATATATTCGGAACTACTTTTTGCTCCCATCCATATTGATATTTAACAGAATTATACACATTTCCGCCCAACTGACCTCTAAAACTTGCGTTTAAATCAAATTTTTTGTAGTTAAACGTTGTGCTGAATCCAAAATTCCAATTAGGAACTAAAGCCACATAATATTTATCATCGTCATTAATACTTCCATCTCCATTTCTATCAACAAAAACATTTGGTATTGGCTGACCAGCATTATCATATACTTGCTCAAACACCCATGCAGACTGAGGTTGCTCTCCAATTGCATGGTACGACAATGTTCTACCTATTCCTGGAAGACCGCCTCCAGAAGCAGCAATTCTTGTTGCTCCATTTACTTCATCTACCTTACCTTTATTGTAAGACATATTTCCGCTTACTGACCAATTCATATCATCGCTTGAATATAACTTAGCAGTCAAACTCAACTCTATACCTTTATTTGTAATTGCCGCCGCATTACTTACAAATTGATTAGTCAAAAATTGTCCCGGAGGAAATTGTACTGTTGCTAACAAATCGGTAGTTTTTCTAATATAAGCATCTACACTTCCAGACAAAAATCCGTTTTTAAATAAATCAAAATCAATACCTATATTGGTTGTTGCTGATTTTTCCCACGTTAAATTAGGATTAAATGCATTTGCAGAATAAATATTCACTCCTGGTAAATATTGTCCATTTTGATTCCCCGGAGAAAACAAAGCTGTGTAAGGATAATAGCCTTGACTTCTAATATCGCTATTTCCAGTCACACCATAACCAACTCTTAATTTCAAATCATTAATGCTTTCAATATTTTTTAAGAAGCTTTCTTCTTTCATTTTCCATGCTAAACCAGCTGCAGGGAAATAACCCCATCTTCTATCTGAGGGAAACAAGATGAAGCATCAGCTCTCAAAGTCATCGTAAGCAAATATTTGTCTAAAAAATCAACATTAGCTCTACCAAAATAAGATTCCAATGTCATTTTTCCAAAATATCTGTTATTTGGATTTTGCGGGTTTACATTCAATTCTCTAACTCCAGTGGTAATGTCATAAATATAATTATCTTTTACACCTTGATTCACAAAACTTTGGAAATTATGTCCACCTTGCATTTCAACTCGACTCATGAAACCAGATAATTTTTTTGTGTAAACAAGATACGCATCAAACGTTTTGTTATCTATGGTCTGTCTTTCTTTATAATTTAACCCAGGATTAAACACATATGAATCTGGAGCCACAGAAGTTGTTCCGTCTATTTTATATGTTTGCAAAGCATTTTCAGCATAAATCTCTCTTATATATGATTTTGAGGATTCAATCCCCAAATTAACAACTGCTCGTAATTCAGGTAAAAAATGCATTTTATAATCAAATTCAATGTTTCCTAAAAACTTATCAATACTCTCAGGGCGCTCACGTTGTTTTAATAGAGCTACAGGATTTAATTGACCTTGTATTCTGTATGAACCATCCCAATTTCCATCTGTTGGGTCAGAAACTTGTTGATAATATCCTTCAAATCTATTGTTAGGGCTACTTCCATAAACAGGTTTTGTTGGATCCATGTTCAATGCAGCACCAATCGCTCCACCTGAGTCCACTGAATTTTTTCTAGAACTAAATCCTTTTGCATTAACATCTACTTTTAAATGACCATCAAAAAATGTAGGCGTTACTTTAACCCCAGCAGAAACTCTCCTATAATCATTTGTAATCACCACACCTTGAGTGTTATTAAATCCAACAGATGCTCTAAAAGGCACACCATTAAAAATAGAAGCTCTAGCACTAAAGTTATGGTCTTGGCTTATCGTATTTCTAAATATCTCACTTTGCCAATCTGTATTGTACAGGATTCTTTGTCCAGGATTATTAGGGTCTGCTATTCCCAATTTAGCAATATGCTCTGGATATTTTTCTGTAATAAACTGAGCAAAAGAATTACCATCTCTAACATCAATTAGGTTGTTTACTTTACCAAAAGAGAATGTGGATGAATAAGTGTATTTTGGAACACCAGAAGTTCCTTTTTTAGTTGTAATAATGATTACACCATTTGATGCACGAGAACCATAAATAGCCGTAGCAGAAGCGTCTTTAAGTATAGTGAACGATTCAATATCGTTTGGATTAATTAATGACAAAGGGTTTCCTTGACCTGCTGCTAATCTATTATCAATAGGAACATTATCAATTACTAATAACGGACTAGCTTCTGCATTTAAAGATGAAATACCTCTTATCCTAATATTTGGAGCAGAATCAGGTGCTCCTCCATCATTGGTAATTCTAATCCCTGTCGCTTTTCCTACCAACAATTGGTCTGCGCTCAGAATTGCACCTTTGTTAAAATCCTTGTCAGTAACAACAGAAACTGAGCCCGTTGCATCTTTCTTTTTTACTGAACCATAACCAACCTGAACTACAACTTCCTGCAGTTGGGTTAAATCTTCTTTCAACTGAACTTTAATTTCTTTTTGTCCAGAAAATTTAATCGATTCTGATTGATATCCAATATAGGAAACAACGATAACATCGCCATTTTTTAATCCATTCAATTGGAACTTTCCATCAAAATCTGTGGTGGTACTATTGTTAGCACCTTGAACTATTACATTTACTCCTGGCAAAGGTTGGTTTACCGATGCATCCAATACTGTACCACTTAATGAAGTTTGAGAAAAAACAGCACTAATTGGTAAAATAAGGAATAAAAATAACAACTTTTTGTAAATTGTTTTCATACATTTTGTTTAGGTTAAAAACTTGTTTTTGAGCTTATACTTTACGTTCGAAGTATAAATTTAACTAAAAAATAACACTTTGACCTCTAAACACCTGTTAAAACATGTCCGAAAACGTTTGCGTGTTGAAAACTTTCTTAAAATCACACATTTTTAGTGCTAAAAATGATGTTAATCAAAAAAAAATATATCTTTAATGACAATATTGTATTTCATTATAAATCATGAGAAGAAAAGTAACCCTTAAACAAATTGCAAAAGAATTAGATGTCTCCATTTCAACCGTATCTAAATCTTTAAAAAACAGTACTGAAATAAGCGAAGACACACGACAAAAAGTGCAAGCTTTTGCAAAACTATACAACTACAAACCTAATAATATTGCCCTAAGTCTGAAAAACAAAAAAACAAAAACAATTTGCATCATAATTCCTGAGATTATTCATCACTTTTTTGCTACAGTTATTAGCGGCGTTGAACAAGTAGCAAACGAAAGAGGCTACAATGTTTTAGTCTGTCTTTCTGATGAATCATTTGACAAAGAAGTAATCAACATGGAAATGCTTGCCAACGGAAGCATTGATGGCTTTATAATGTCGCTTTCCAAAGAAACACAACAAAAGAAAGACTTTCACCATATTGTTGAAGTAATAAATCAAGGAATGCCAGTCGTAATGTTTGATCGTATTACCAATGAAATTCTTTGCGACAAAGTAATCATTGACGATGAATTAGCCGCTCTTAACGCAACCCAATATTTGATTGACAAAGGTTTTAAAAAAATAGCACTACTCACAACTGTTGATTATGTTAGTGTTGGTAAACTAAGAACTGAGGGATATATTAAAACCCTTAAAAACAACGACATAACTGTTGATGAAAAATTAATCATCAAAATTGAAGACACCGAAAATTTTGAACATAAAATTGCTGACTTACTAACACAGAATAGTATAGATGCTGTTTTTGCTGTAAACGAATTATTCGCAGTCACTGTTATAAAAGAAGCAAACCGAATAGGGTTAAAAGTTCCTGACGACATTTCAATCATAGGATTCACAGACGGGATTATTTCAAAATATTCCTCGCCAAGTATTACAACTGTAAGTCAAAACGGCATCAAAATGGGTGCTAAAGCAGCACAAATGCTAATCGAACGCCTTGAAACAGAGGAAGAAGAAGATGAAAAATATAGAACAGAGGTAATTGAAACCGAACTTGTAGAAAGAGAATCAACTAAGTAATAAAATCAAAAAAAATAAGCAAAACTATTTTTTAAAATCTTGTTTTTTTTATTTCAATTGAATAATTTATTCGGTACTTATTCCTTAACCAACTTATTAAAACTGTTCTTTTACTATAAAAAAACTTCTTTTTAATGCAAAGGATAGTTTCTAATATAAAAAAGTTATCCTAACTTTTTTATGGAAAAAAAACTAAAATTCAAAAACTTTTATATCTTTACGGCTGATTATTAAACTTATACTTTACTTCGAAACTAAAATAAGTTTGATAAGCACAATATCGCTTATCGTATTATAAATCATTAAATTACGATAATGGAAAAGCGTAAATTAAGTTTCTGGCAAATCTGGAATATGAGTTTCGGGTTTCTAGGAATACAAATGGGTTTTGCTCTTCAAAACTCTAACGTTAGCAGAATTTTTCAAACACTTGGTGCAGAAATTGACGACATTCCTATTCTTTGGGTAGCAGCTCCATTAACTGGGTTAATTGTTCAACCAATAATAGGATATCTTTCTGATAGAACTTGGACAAAATTAGGCCGAAGAAAACCTTATTTTTTAATTGGTGCAATTTTAGCTTCTGCTGCGCTTTTCATTATGCCAAATTCACCTTTTCTCTGGTTTGCAGCGGGTATGTTGTGGATAATGGATGCTTCAATTAATATTTCTATGGAACCCTTCAGAGCTTTTGTTGGCGATAATTTACCCGATTCTCAAAGAACATCAGGGTTTGCTATGCAGAGTTTTTTTATCGGAATTGGAGCCTATTTTGCATCAAAGCTTCCATTAATATTTACGCATTTTGGAGTTTCTAACACCGCACCTTTAGGAATAATTCCCGATTCGGTTAAGTATTCTTTTTATTTAGGTGGTGTAGCTTTCATTGTAACAGTATTATGGACTGTCCTAACTTCAAAAGAATACTCTCCTGAAGAATTAGAAGCCTTCGAAGCACACAAAAAATCTACTTATATAAAAGAAACTCGTTCTACAGAATGGTTTATCAAAAATGGTAATTCACATTTAGCAAAAGGAATACTATTTTTAGTAATAAGCGGTTTATTTTCGTTTTCCATTTATCATTATGATTTGAAAAAAGATTTATATGTTTTATCTCTAGGATTAATTGGTCTTGGCGGATTAGCACTTTTATTTTCTGGTTTAATGCAAAAATCCAACAAAACAGATAATGGTTTCATAACTATAATGAACGATTTTCAGTTTATGCCTAAAATGATGAAGCAATTAGCATGGGTACAATTCTTCTCATGGTTTGCACTTTTCTCTATGTGGATTTATACTACCCTAGCCGTAACACAACACATTTACAAAACTACAGACACCACATCTGAAGCATATAATTTAGGTGCTAACCAAGTTGGTGAAATGTTTGCTAACTACAATCTTATTGCAGCAATAGCAGCATTTCTATTACCCATATTAGCAAAATATACTAGTAGAAAGTTTACACACTTTATAGCATTAACTTGTGGTGGCTTAGGACTAATCTCTATCTATTTCATCAATGAACCAACCGTTTTCACAATGGAATGGTTACCAATGATAGGTGTAGGAATTGCATGGGCGAGTATTCTATCTATTCCTTATGCAATGCTTTCCGGTTCACTTCCATCAAGTAAAATGGGGTATTATATGGGTGTATTTAATTTTTTTATTGTAATACCACAACTAGTAGCGGCTTCTATTTTAGGATTTTTAGTTTCTAAATTCTTTAATAGTGAACCAATCTATGCGTTATTTATTGGCGGTGGTTCAATGATTTTAGCTGGAGTTATTTCTCTAACTATAAATGACAAATCAAATATTGAAATAAATGAATAAAAAAGCATTCATATTCGACCTTGACGGTGTTATTGTTGACACTGCAAAATATCATTTTTTAGCGTGGCAAAAATTAGCACAGGAACTCGGAATAGAATTTACACCTGAACATAATGAAGAACTAAAAGGCGTAAGTCGGGTTAGATCATTAGACATTATATTAGAACTTGGAGGCGTAACTGCTTCACAAGAAGACAAAAACAAATGGCTTATTGAAAAGAATGAAGACTATCTATCCTATTTGGTTGCTATTGATGAAAGTGAGATTTTACCAGGTGTATTACCCGTATTAAAATATTTAAAAGACAATGGTCAACTTATTGCATTGGGTTCTGCCAGTAAAAACGCAAGACCAATATTAGAAAAAACAGGAATCATGCATTATTTTGATGCAGTCGTTGACGGAAATGATGTTTCAAATGCAAAACCCGATCCAGAAGTATTTCTTCAAGCCGCAAGGTTACTAAATTCCACAAATGAAAATGCCATTGTCTTTGAAGATTCCGTAGCAGGTATTCAAGCTGCTAATATTGCCAACATGATCAGCATCGGAATTGGTGAAGCATCAATATTACATGAAGCACAATATAACTTTAAAGACTTCACTTATATTGATTTTGCTTTTCTTGATGCCTTAATACATTAACAATTAAACACAGTATGATTTTAAAGTTTCATTCTTGAACCTTTAAACTTAAAAACTTAAAAATAAATGAACCAAGATTATATTAAACCAGACAATTGGTCCATCATAGAAGAAGGATTTGATGCAGAAAGAGTAAAGTCGTCCGAGAGTTTATTCAGCATCGGTAACGGTGCCATGGGACAACGTGCCAACTTTGAAGAAAACTATTCGGGAGAAACATTCCAAGGAAGTTATATTGCTGGTGTTTATTATCCCGACAAAACACGAGTGGGTTGGTGGAAAAACGGTTACCCAGAGTACTTTGCTAAAGTACTAAACGCTCCAAACTGGATTGGAATTGACATCGAAATAAATGGTGAAAATCTAGATTTAGCCAAATGTAAATCCGTTTCTAACTTTCGTCGTGAATTGAACATGAAAGAAGGTATCTATTACCGAACTTTCAATGTAACATTGCTAAACGGAACTGAGATTTCTGTAAAAGCAATGCGTTTTCTTTCATTAGACATAGATGAATTAGGCGTAATCAAGTATAAAATAACGTTACTAAATAATAACGCCACCATCATTTATAAACCTTATGTTGATGGAGGCATTACCAATGAAGACACCAATTGGGATGATAAGTTCTGGAACATACTAGATATTCAAGACAATCAAAATACAGGTTTATTAGTATCAAGAACCTTAAAAACTAATTTCACAGCATGTACTTTCATGCACAACAGCATTGTAGTTGATGGTAAAAACATAAATGCAACACCTTCAACCGTTGATAAATCTTCAAATAAAATTCAGTTTTCGTATGAGGTAAATGCTATCAATGGTCAAACCATTACCATTCAAAAACTAGGTGGCTATACCGTTTCTACTAATCATAGTGAAAACCAACTATTAGATGCCGCCAATACGATTATCGCTAAAGGAATCGCTGTAGGATATATTCAATTAGCTGAAAATCAAAAACAAGCTTGGGCAAAAATTTGGGAAATGAGCGATATTACCATTGATGGCGATGTAAAAGCACAGCAAGGTATTCGTTTCAATATTTTTCAATTAAACCAAACCTACTTAGGAAAAGATTCACGTTTAAATATTGGTCCAAAAGGTTTCACAGGTGAAAAATACGGCGGTTCGACTTATTGGGATACCGAAGCCTATTGCATTCCGTTCTACATGGCAACCAAAGACCAAAAAGTAGCTCGTAATCTATTAGAATACCGATACAATCATCTTGAAAAAGCCATCGAAAATGCTGCCAAACTAGGCTTCAATAATGGCGCAGCTTTATACCCAATGGTTACCATGAATGGCGAAGAATGTCACAACGAATGGGAAATCACTTTTGAAGAAATTCATAGAAACGGTGCCATTGCTTTTGCTATTTTCAACTACTATCGCTTTACTGGAGATTATAGTTATATCCCTGAAAAAGGTCTGGAAGTATTGATAGGCATTGCTCGTTTCTGGCACCAACGTGCTACGTTTTCTACCTATAGAAATCAGTATGTAATCCTTGGGGTTACGGGTCCAAACGAGTATGAAAATAACGTAAACAACAATTGGTACACCAACTATTTAGCCAAATGGTGTATTGATTATGCCATAGAACAAATCAACAAGGTTCAAAAAGATTATTCAGCAGATTATGCTAGAGTAATGAGCAAAGTAAATCTCGATAATGCCGAAATGGCACATTGGAAAGACGTTGCAGACAATATGTATTTCCCATATTCAGAAGAACGCGACGTTTATTTACAACAAGATGGTTTTCTAGATAAAGAACTGGTTAAAGTTCACGATTTAGATAAGTCTCAAAGACCTATCAACCAAAAGTGGTCGTGGGATAGAATACTCCGTTCACCTTACATCAAGCAAGCAGATACTTTACAAGGATTCTACTTCTTCGAAGACCATTTCAGTAAAGAACAATTAGAGAAACATTTTGATTTCTACGAGCCATATACCGTTCACGAAAGCTCTCTTTCTCCTTGTGTACATTCTATACAAGCCGCAGTGCTAGACCGTATGGAACAAGCATATACCTTTTATTTACGCACATCGCGTCTTGATTTAGACGACTATAATAAAGAAGTCGAAGAAGGACTGCACATCACTTCCATGGCGGGTACTTGGATGAGTATTGTAGAAGGTTTTGGAGGAATGCGTGTTAAAAATGACACTTTACACTTCAATCCTAAAATACCAAACGAATGGAAAGGTTATTCTTTTAAGGTTAACTTTAGAAACCAAATTATAAAAGTTTCTGTAAACCACTCGCAAACTAACTTTAGTCTTGAAGGCGAAAATGCCATCACTGTCTTTGTTAATGGCAAAGAAGTTTTGGTTGAGCCGAATAGTCTGGTTACTGTTTAATATTTACAAACAAACCCTTTCGGAGTCAAATCTGAAGGGGTTTTTTATTTTTTAAAAAATGAAAAAAATACTGCTACTACTACTCGCTTCCTCTTTTTCTTTTGCACAAATAGACCGAATGGAACCACCTAATTGGTGGGAAAATATGAACCTCAATCAGGTGCAAATTATGTTCTATGGCAAAAATATTGCCCAAAACAAAGTGTCGGTTTCTAATGGCGTTGTCATTAAAAGCATCCAAAAGACGGAAAACCCTAATTATCTTTTCGTAACCATCGATACCAAAGATATTTTGGCACAAAATTTAGTGTTTACCTTCTCCAACGGGAAGAAATCATTTGCTAAAAACTTTGAAATAAAACCAAGAAATCCGCAATCCAAATTCAGAAAAAGCTACGACAGCTCAGATGTGATTTACCTTTTAATGCCCGATAGATTTGCAAACGGAAACCCAAACAACGACAGCACTAACGATACTCAAGAAAAAGGAAATCGGTCGGAACCGGGTGGTAGACACGGCGGTGACATCCAAGGTATCATTAACAACCTTGATTATTTAAAAAATTTAGGCGTAACGGCGGTTTGGCCAACGCCTTTATGCGAAGATAACGACCAAAACTACTCCTATCATGGGTATGGCCAGTCAGATGTATACAAGATTGACCCGCGCTATGGCACTAACGAAGATTATGTGCGCTTAAGCCAAGAGTTGCACAAACGCGGCATGAAAAATATCATGGACTATGTAACGAACCATTGGGGTTGGAAACATTGGATGTACAACGACCTGCCTACTTATGATTGGATTCATCAGTTTCCAGGCTATTCGCAGTCGAATTATAGAATGACTACACAATTTGACCCAAATGCATCACAGATTGATGCCAAAAATTGTATGGATGGATGGTTCGTCAAGTCGATGCCCGATTTAAATCAGTCCAATCCATTGGTGTTGCAGTATTTGACACAGAATGCCATCTGGTGGATAGAGTATGCGGATTTAGATGGTTTCCGTGTAGATACGTATTCTTATAATGACAAAGAAGGCATTGCCCAATGGACGAAAGCGATTACCGATGAGTATCCTCACTTCAACATTGTGGGCGAAGTTTGGATGCACAGTCAAGCACAAATGGCCTATTGGCAGAAAGATAGTAAGATTGGTGCGATAGAAAGCTATAATTCTTATTTGCCATCGGTCATGGACTTTACCTTGCACGATGCTTTTGGCACCGTTTTTAACGAAGACAAAGCCTCTTGGGACAAAGGAATTATCAAAATATACGACAACTTTACCAACGACTTTCTCTATCCAAACCCAAACAACCTACTGACTTTTATAGAGAATCATGATACGCAACGTTTTAACCACTTATATAACGACATCAATAAATATAAAATGGCATTAACATTGATAGCTACCGTTAGAGGCATTCCGCAGGTATATTATGGCTCAGAGATTGGTATGAAAGGCAATAAAGATAACGGTGATGCCGACATTCGACAAGATTTTCCTGGCGGATGGAACGGCGACAGCAACAACGCGTTTACTAAGGCGGGCAGAACTTCAGAACAAGACGCCTACCATCAGTTTACTGCCCAATTATTTAACTGGAGAAAGACCAAACAGGTTATCCATACAGGTAAAACTACCCATTACATCCCAGAAAACAATGTATATGTCTATTTTCGATACAATGAAACCGAAAGCGTGATGGTTGTCATTAATAATTCATCAGAGAAGCAAACCTTTAAAACCAATAGGTTTCAAGAAAACATTTTGAAGTATAAAAACGGTACCGATGTGCTTTCAAACAAAACGTTCAACCTTCAAAATGACATTACTATTGAAGCAAAATCATCGTTGATTCTTGAACTAAACTAACATCATGATAAATAATCTTTTTTTAGTTCTCATCACGGCTACTGCAAACACAAAAAATAGCAAAAATA
>ENA-UPXM01001612-UPXM01001612.1-activated-sludge-metagenome-genome-assembly--contig:-NODE-1612-length-28276-cov-4.097303_pt1 | contig 28276 bp, 28 predicted proteins | sample MGYA00238178_ERZ772708 | MGnify/ENA primary metagenome ERZ772708 (study PRJEB29002, sample SAMN05720212) | activated sludge metagenome | isolation source: anaerobic digester from wastewater... | reverse complement strand
AAAAAATATGAACAGGCAGGGATAATATGTTTGAAAGGGAAAATGAAATAGTTGCAGGAACATTTAACGACCATGATGAAGAATTGGAGCTGAGCTTGAGACCTCAGAAGCTGCCTCAGTTTATAGGGCAGAACAAGGTAAAGGAAGTTTTAAATATATTTATTGAATCTGCCAAAATGAGAAACCAGCCTCTTGACCATGTGCTCCTTTCGGGACCTCCGGGACTTGGGAAAACTACTTTAGCCAATATAATTTCCAATGAGCTGGGAGTCAATATAAGGGTGACTTCAGGACCTGCAATCGAAAGGGCAGGAGACCTGGCGGCTATACTGACCAATTTAAATGAAAATGATGTTTTGTTCATCGATGAAATTCACAGACTTAATAAGGTCGTGGAAGAAATCATGTATCCTGCACTTGAAGACTTCGCTCTTGACATTATCATAGGGAAGGGTCCTTCAGCTAGGTCCATAAGGCTTGACCTGCCAAAATTCACCCTCATCGGGGCGACAACCCGGTCGGGTATGCTGGCTTCCCCATTAAGGGACAGGTTCGGGGTTATGTGCAATTTGGATTTCTATGAGCCGGCAGACTTAAAAGAAATTGTGCTCAGGTCTGCAGGTATTATAAATATTGAAATTGGAGAAAAGGGGGCAGAGGAAATTGCAAAACGTTCAAGAGGAACCCCGAGAATTGCAAACAGACTTTTAAAAAGGGTCAGAGATTATGCAATCGTAAAAAGCAAGGGGATAATAGACTTAGAAACAGCGGACAGGGCACTTAAGATGCTTGAAATTGATGAAATAGGACTGGATAGACTGGACAGGAGGATTTTAAACACCATCATTGACTTTTACAAGGGGGGACCTGTAGGTCTTGACACCCTGGCAGCCTCCATTGGGGAGGAAAAGGTGACAATAGAGGATGTATATGAGCCATATCTTCTGCAGATAGGGTATTTAAACCGGACACCCAGAGGAAGGGTTGTTTCGGAGCTGGGTTACAGACACGTTAAAAAAACCAGAAAAAAAGAAGACCAAATTAATGTGTTAGAGGATGATTATGAAAAAGATTTTGATTAAAATACTAACCATGGCAATACTGCTGACTCTTTTGTTTTCTGAGGCAGCCTTCGGCGAAAATGATGACATTTATGTCAGGGTAAGAATAAGATATCCGAGACTTTTCAATGAACAGGTATCTTTTGAAGGATATGATGAAATTGTTTTATATGATGAAAACGATGAGCTGTTAAGCCTGAATAACAACCTTATTTTAAGAATTGATACATATTATGCAGGAAATTATTATTTATCGGACATAAGCCAAGGTTTATATGGTCCCTGTCATGCACTCCTGCGGGATGAAATCTATTCTTCCTATGATGAGGCTTATATAAAAGCAGAAGAATTAGAAGAAGAATTTAACTCTGCATTTTATCCTTATTTAATTGAAGACGGGTATATTATAGCCGGGGGAAATTATGCGGATAAAGGATCTGCGGAAGATTTAGCAGATGAATTAAACAAAGAAGGTTACAATGCAGAATCATATAACGGCAATCTGGAAAACATAATTACATACAACGACAAAAACCAGCCTGTATTTATGTATGACAAGGACATGACTCTTTATTTTTCATCATACAATGATGATGAAGAATATGAAATGATAAAGGTTGACAACAGAGCCTACAGGGGAAGAATCAAGCTCAATATAATTGATGATTTCAAGCTTTTAACAATAAATCTAGTTGAGCTTGAAAACTACCTGTATGGTGTTGTTCCAAACGAAATGTCTTCATCCTGGGGGATGGAGTCTTTAAAGGCCCAGGCCTTGGCTTCAAGGACCTATGCGGTTTACAGCGCTAAACCAATACAGATTTATGATATGGAAGACAATCAAAACAGCCAGGTCTATATGGGCTATGATTGTGAAAAGCCTTCTACCAGCAGAGCTGTGGATGAAACAAGAGGAGAAATGATATACTATGACGGCAAGCTGATTCAGGCCTTTTATCATTCAACCAGCGGCGGGATGACAGAAAGCTCTGAAAATGTCTGGTATGAAGACCTGCCCTATTTAAGAGGTGTAAATGATGAATTTTCGGATAATTCAGGCTCACCCCACAATGAATGGCAGACTACATATTACACAGAAGACATAATAAGACTTTTAAATCTGAACGAAAACAAGGTGGATGAAGTGTACGGGGTTCAGATAAATAAAGTCTCTGAGAATAACAGGGTTCTTGAATGTATATTTTTAACCGATGCAGGGGAAATCTCATATAAGAAAGAAAATGCGAGGCTTCTTTTGGGATTGAAAAGCTCCTGGTTCTCTATAGTAAACGGAAATGCATTTTATTATATAAGCCGGTACTTTTCCGGAATTGAGAATCAGGAAGACGATGGGGCCACATCAAGAGGGGGAATTCTTGACATTATAATAGATAATGAAAATGATGAAACCGATGAAATGAAATATGAAACAGGGAGTATTTTTGGGAAGTATGCAATAAGCTCAGATGGAGAAAAGAAAATAAACAGGGAGAAATTATCCTTCATAAGTTCCAGAGGAGTATCCGTAGTAGATACCAATTCCGACCAATATAATTTTGAAGGAAGAGGCTGGGGACATGGAGTAGGAATGAGCCAGTACGGAGCTAAGCAAATGGCGGAAGAAGGATATACCTACAAGGAAATATTAAAACATTATTATACCGGAGTTACTATTAAATGACAAATTATAAAACCAGCGACTTTTATTACGACCTGCCTGAAAGGCTCATAGCTCAGACGCCCATTAAGGAAAGAGACCATTCAAGGCTTCTGGTCCTTGACAAAAATACAGGAGAAATAGAGCATAGGCATTTTTATGATATTATTGAATACTTAAATCCAGGTGACTGTTTGGTAATTAACGACACAAAGGTTATGCCTGCAAGATTATTTGGAAATAAAAAAGACACAAAATCAATAATAGAATTTCTACTACTTAAAAGAATTGATGATAAACGATGGGAAACATTGGTTAAACCTGGTAAAAAGGCAAAAATAGGAGCTGAAATTGTTTTTGAAGAAAATTTGCTTACAGGAAAAATTGTTGATATTCTTGAAGAAGGCAACAGAATTGTAGAGTTTGAGTACAAGGGCATATTTGAAGAAATATTGGATAAATTAGGAGAAATGCCCCTTCCTCCCTATATTCACGAAAAACTTCAGGATAAGGACAGATATCAGACTATTTATGCAAGGCATTTAGGCTCTGCGGCTGCTCCTACAGCAGGACTTCATTTTAACACAGAGCTCCTGGAGGAAATAGAGAAAAAAACAGATGTGGCAAGGCTTACCCTCCATGTGGGACTTGGAACATTCAGACCTGTAAAGGCTGAATATATCAACGATCATACAATGCATTCCGAATACTATGAGCTAAATGAAAGGGATGCCGATAAAATAAACACTGCCAGGGATACAGGGCACAAAGTGATATGTGTAGGCACTACCAGTGTCAGGACACTGGAAACTCTTGCAGATGAAAAAGGAAGAGTGAAGGCTCAAAGGGGATGGACAAATATTTTCATATATCCTGGTTATAAATATAGAGCGACAGACTCTTTAATCACTAACTTTCATCTTCCGGAATCAACATTAATTATGCTGGTAAGCGCATTGGCAGGAAAGGAAAATATTATGAAGGCGTACCATGAAGCAGTAGAGAAAGAATACAGATTTTTCAGCTTCGGGGACGCAATGTATATAAAATAGGTGAATTATGTTTAAGTTTGAATTATTAAAAGAATCCGGAGAATGCAGGGCAAGACTTGGTAAAATTTATACAGACCACGGTATTATAGAAACCCCTGTTTTCATGCCTGTGGGAACAAAGGGAACAGTCAAGGCAATGACACCTGAAGAAATGAAGGACCTCGAGGCTCAGATTATACTGGGGAACACCTATCACCTTTATTTAAGACCGGGTCATGAATTGATAAGAGAAGCCGGAGGGCTCCACAAGTTTATGAACTGGGAAGGACCTATTTTAACCGACAGCGGAGGATTCCAGGTTTTCTCACTTGGTGACTTAAGAAAAATAAAAGAAGAAGGAGTTGAGTTCCGGTCTCACATCGACGGCTCAAAGCATTTTATAAGCCCTGAAAAATCCATGGAGATACAAAATTATCTGGGTTCTGACATAATGATGGCTTTTGATGAGTGCGCACCTTATCCCGCAGACTATGATTATGTTAAAAGGTCCATGGAAAGAACCACCAGGTGGGCAAAAAGGTGCAAGGATTATCACAAAAATACAAAAAAACAGGCCTTGTTTGGAATTGTTCAGGGAGGCGTGTTCAAGGACCTGAGGATTGAAAGTGCCGGGCAGATTACGGACATTGATTTTCCCGGGTATGCGGTAGGGGGTTTGAGCGTAGGTGAGCCCAGAGACCTCATGTGCCAAGTAATGGACTACACAGTTGAACTTTTGCCTAAGGATAAGCCAAGATATTTGATGGGGGTGGGAAGCCCTGATTATTTATTTGAGGCTGTTGAGAGAGGAATAGATATGGCTGACTGCGTACTGCCTACGAGGATGGCAAGACACGGTGCATTTTTAACAAGCAGGGGACAGCTTACAATTAAAAATGCAAAATACAGAAATGATTTCAGCCCCATCGATGAAAACTGCAGCTGCTACACCTGCAGAAATTATTCGAGAGCCTATATAAGGCATTTATTCGGTGAAAAAGAAATACTGGGTGCAAGGCTTGCATCAATACATAATTTATTTTTCTTGATTAATTTAATGAAAGGTATTAGAATAAGTATAAGAGAAGATAATTTCCTGAAATTCAAGAGAATTTTACGAAAATTATGGATATTAAATATAATGCACAGGAGGAGTCATGCCACAGGAATATAGCGGTATTTTAATGTTGGTCGTTTTCTTTGCGATAATGTATTTCACAATGATAAGACCACAGAAAAAGAGAGAAAAAGAAACTAAAGCAATGAGAGACAGCTTGTCAACAGGTGATGAAGTAATAACCATAGGCGGAATTCACGGAAGGGTTGTTAAAGTGAACGATGAACTTGTCACTTTGGAAATGCCTTTTGCCAAACAAAGAATTGAGTTTTCCAAATGGGCAATAGGAAGCGTAGTTAAGAAGGGCAAAGAAAAAGCTGTTAAGGAAGAAATTGAAGAAACTCCAGATGATAATGAGGAAAACCAGTAAAAAAGACGCCTAAGCGTCTTTTTTTAACAGCTTCTTGCCCATAACTATTATTTCATGAGATAAGAGCGGTACCATCGATAAGAGTATTAAATTCACCCATTCTCCCAGTGAAAGCCGGCTTGTTTCAAACACTTCAGTGAGGAAAGGAACCTCTGTTACAAGTACCTGCAGCAATAAACCTGCTGAGAAGGCACCAATCATTGCAAGATTTTCAGTATGGTTCATTTTAAACAGGGATTTGTTATAATTTCTCATACCGATTGCATGGAAGAGCTGTGATATACCTAATGTTGTAAATGCATAGGTTTGAGCATGCTCAATAACAGACCATTCAGCACCGTTTATAATAAGTACCTGCCCAAGCATAAATCTTATATTTTCAAGTGTTACTGCCATACCTGCTTCTTGGAGATGTATAACAGGCGGCCATAAAAATGCTCCCAGGGTTAAGGCACCAATCATAAAACCATTGTAAACCGTAAAGGGTAAAGCTCCGTGAGCAAATAAGCTTTCCTGAGGGTCTCTTGGTTTGTCACTCATTATGTCTTTGTCCTTCGGGTCAACCCCCAAAGCTAAGGCAGGAAGCGAGTCTGTTATAAGGTTAATCCATAGGATGTGTATGGACTGCAAGGGTGCTGCCAGGCCTGCAGCAATAGCCGTAAACATTGATATAACTTCACCAAAGTTGGAGGACAGCAAGAATAAAACTGTCTTTTTAATGTTGGCGTATATACCTCTTCCTTCTGCAACTGCCTTTTCAATAGTTGCAAAATTATCATCAGTAAGAACCATATCTGATGCGCCCTTTGCAACGTCAGTACCGGTGATACCCATGGCAACTCCTATATCAGCTGCCTTTAATGACGGAGCGTCGTTAACACCGTCACCGGTCATTGAGACTATACTTCCGTTGGATTTAAAAGCTTTTACTATCATTACCTTGTGTTCCGGTGAAACTCTTGCAAAAACTCTTAAGTCACATACTTTTTCATTTAATTGCTCCTGAGTCAGCTCGTTTAATTCACTGCCTGGGATGCACTGAGCTTCATTATCTGCAATACCAAGTTCTTTTGCAATCGCTAAAGCAGTATCCTTGTGGTCGCCGGTGATCATTATTGTTCTGATTCCGGCCTTTTTTAATGTTTTTACCGAATCCCTGGCTTCAGGGCGGGGCGGGTCTATCATTCCAACCAAGCCTACAAATGTAAGATCTTCTTCCCTGGCTGAATCATCATCTTCTCTGATACCAAGAGCCAATACCCTGAGGGCTCCTTTAGCCATTTCTGTGGCAGCCTTGTTTATATTTTCAATATGTTTTTCTGTTATATCTGTTGTTTGGCCGTTTAAGTATATTTTACTGCACCTTTTCAAAAGTATGTCCATAGCACCCTTGGTGTAGCTCATAACCTTGCCTGTCTGGTCCTTATGGACTGTAGTCATCAATTTTCTTGCAGAATCAAAGGACTGCTCATTGATTCTCGGGTTTGTTTCTTCCAGACCTTCCCTTGTAATATTTATTTTATCTCCCATATCCAGGAGAGCTAACTCAGTAGGGTCGCCGATTCTTGCGTTGTTGGCTGTGGAAGCATCATTGCAGAGAACAAAGCCGTCTAAAAATAATTTGTTGTTTTCATAAGACAAGTCATCTGTATTTTTAACTTCACCGTTAAAATAAACCTTTGTTACAGTCATTTTATTTTGAGTGAGAGTACCGGTTTTATCTGAACATACAATACTTACCGCTCCCAGTGTTTCAACAGCAGGAAGCTTGCGGACAATGGTATTCACCTTGACCATTCTGGTAACACCAAGTGCCAGCACTATTGTAACAACTGCCGTAAGACCTTCAGGCACAGCAGCTACCGCTAATGCAATTGCTGTAATAAACATTTCGATTATGTCTCTTCCCTGGATAACAGCTATTCCAAACATAGCTACAACTATAACCACTGCGACTATTCCCAGAACTTTTCCCAAGTCATTGAGTCTTTTTTGCAGAGGAGTCAGTTCTTCGGTGCTTTCATTTATCATTGCAGCGATTTTGCCTATTTCAGTATCCATTCCCGTATATACTACAACTCCTTCACCCCTGCCGTATGCAACGCTTGTGGAAGAAAAGGCCATATTCAGCCGGTCTCCGATTCCAACTTCCCCGCCGGTTACAAGGTCGGCATTTTTATCTACAGGCACAGACTCTCCGGTTAAGGCAGATTCTTCTATTTTTAAATTAATAGACTGGATAAGCCTTAAGTCGGCAGGTATGATTCGTCCTGCTTCAAGTATTACTACATCTCCTTTAACCAGGTCTCCTGCAGGTATTTCCATTACTTTTCCGTCGCGCCTCACCATTGCATAGGGGCTTGAAAGATTCTTCAAGGCTTCAAGTGCAGCTTCTGCTTTTGATTCTTGAACCATTCCTATTACTGCATTTAACAAAACTACCAATAAAATAATTATTGCGTCAGTTATTTCATTCAGAGCCAAAGATATTGCTGCAGCTGCAAACAATATGTAAATCAGTGTATCCTTCAGCTGGGCCAAGAACATCTGAAGCTTTGTTTTCCCCTTTTTCTCTACCAATGTATTGGGTCCGTCTGACAGCAGCCTATTTTTGGCTTCTTCCTGGCTTAAACCGGTGCTTTGAATCGTGTTTAATTCTTCGCATGTTTGTTTTATACTTTTTTGGTAATACATTATTTACTCCTTTAGAATTATTTGCTGGCTGTTTAATAAAAAAGACTTTCAGTATATCCAAAAACATTCCAGATATACTAAAAGTCTCGTTACCTGAGTTACTTGAGGATCTCCAGCCAGAATACATATTCCGTGATGTTGACTGGAAATTTTTTAACTACTCCCTTTCAGCAAAATAAACATTATCAAATGTAGAAATTTTTGTCAAGCATTATTTTATGTTCTTTTTTAAATTTGTATGAATATTATTTAATAAGTCATGCTGGAGGAGGTAATATGAATTTAGGTAAATTACTTAAGTATTCTCTGTTTCTATTTATTCTATCTTTAATAATCTTTTTTATACTGACTATATACATATATTATTTTTCAAATAACCCCGGTATCGAAATAATCTACAGCTTCATTGTTCCAATATGCATATTTGCAGTTTCAATGCTCTATTCAAGAAGCGTTCATGAAAAGGGTTTGGTAAGAGGAATTGAAATTTGGATAGTATATTTCATAATAGTTTTATTGATAAAGGTTTTGTTCAGATATCCTTCTGAAATCAGAATACTTTACAACGGTATTATTCTTCTTATGTCAGTACTGGGGGGAATAACCGGAGTAAACATAAAAAACAAGAGTTTTGTTAAAAGAAATTAAATAAAACACTTTTAAATAACCTCAATCAGTGCTATAATTTATTTACTTATAAGGAGGTTGTCATTGTAATGAAATACATAAAAACACTTAATAAAGCTAAGCTAACAGATAATATAAGCGTAAAGGGATGCGGTGAATGTCAGACATCATGTCAGTCAGCATGCAAGACATCTTGTACTGTCGGGAATCAAAAGTGTGAGTATGACCTAACCCGATTTTTACGACCGCAAGGGAGATAAAAATCTATGGTAGGTCAACCGCAACGAATTCCCAAAATATGCGACCAAAGGGAGCAAATATTTTGGTGAATGAGACTGGGTAATAAGGCTTGGGGACACAATGTTGTCCCCATTTTACTTTAAATGATAAGATGGAGGGAAAATGATACATATATTTAATATAAAGGAGCTGCATTTTGCAGTTGATACAAACAGCGGACTGGTACATGCTGTTGACAAAATCATATATGATTTGTTGATGAATGAGAAATTCAAGGATGAAAATAAATACAGGGGGTTATCTGGTGAATATGGAGAAGATTCAGTTAAAGAAGCTCTTTCAGAAATAAAGTATTTAATTGATAATAAAATGCTTTATACTGAAGAAATTAATTATATCAACAAAATAAAACCGGTAATTAAAGCAATGTGCCTGAACATGACTCATGACTGCAATTTAAGTTGTGAATACTGCTTTGCCTCACAAGGCACATATAATGGAGAAAAGGCATATCTCAGCTTCGAGACCGGGAAAAAGGCTTTTGATTACCTGGTGAAGAACTCGGGAAACCGACGAAACTTAGAAGTAGATTTCTTCGGTGGAGAGCCCCTTATGAATTTTAACACAATCAAAAAACTGGTTGATTACGGAAGAAGTTTGGAAAAGGAATATAACAAACATTTCAGATTCACTGTTACAACCAACGGTGTTCTTTTGGATGAAGAAAAAATAGATTATATTAATGAAAATATGGACAATGTGGTTTTAAGCATTGACGGTAGAAAAGAAACAAATGACAGAATGCGTAAAACCATAAACGGCAAAGGAAGCTATGATTTAATAATTGATAATTTTAAAAAATTCATAAACAAAAGAGGAAGCAAGGATTATTTTATCAGAGGCACATACACTTCCTATAATTTGGATTTCTCGGAAGATGTTAAGCATATGAGAGAATCCGGATTCGATAAAATTTCAGTTGAACCTGTTACAGCAAAACCTGAAGAAAAATATGCTCTTAAGGATGAGCATGTAGATATATTAAAAAAAGAATACGAAAAATTAACTGAATATTTTATTAAATCAAATAAAACCAAGGATAAAAAGTTTCAGTTTTTTCATTTTAATATTGACTTGGAGTCCGGTCCCTGCATTTACAAAAGGTCTATGGGCTGCGGAGCCGGAACGGAATATGTTGCCGTAACACCTAAAGGTGAATTGTATCCTTGTCATCAGTTTGTGGGACAGGAACAATTTATTATAGGCAGCGTTGATGAAGGTATTACAAACCATGCTGTTACAGATAAATTTAAAGGCCTTTCCGTAAATGATAAACCTGCGTGCAGAGATTGCTGGGCAAAATATTTTTGCAGCGGTGGATGCCATGCCAACGCATATAATTTTAATAACAACCTGGGCATTCCTTACAAAACAGGATGCGAGCTTGAGAAAAAACGTATCGAATGTTCAATATATATAAAAGCTAAACACATTCAATAAGTTGTTGCTGTACTGAAAGACAGCGGAGCCTCTCCTCAATAAACATTCTCATTTTGCATAACCAATTTGTGCACTTCCTTTGACCGTGAAAACAGGGATTGCACCGTGCCCGGCCTGCCATATGTTTTTCCGGAAAACGACCCGGGAAAATGGGGCAGGTCATGAAAATTTTGTGTAAATAACTAAAAAAGAGTGGCAATTATGCACGGGAATATGTATAATACAAGTAGATAAAAAAATTAGTTTAACAGGAGAGGAGTGTTATTTATGCAGATTGGTTTTATAGTAATTCTTATAATAGCGATTTTTGTTGCAATTTTTGCAATACAAAACGGGACGCCTGTTCCTATGGATTTGTTTTTCGCCAGATATGAAATGCCCCTGGCAGTAATAATGATGATATGTCTCATCCTTGGAGCTGTTATGGTATTAATACTGGGTACCACAAGGCAATTCAAGAAAAGATCCGAGTATAAGGAATTAAAAAACAGAATCAAAACTCTTGAAGGTGAAAAAGCTCAAATTGAAACAAACATAAAGACACTGGAAAAAGAAAAAGCTGATTTTACTGCAAAAGTTGATGCACTTGAAAAGGAAAGACAAGCATTGCAGGATGAAAATACCGGTTTTATCGAAAAAGTAACTAAACTTGAAGACAAAATCAAATTTCAGGAAGAAGAATTGACCGGAAAGAACCAGGAAATAGAAATGCTGAAAATTCAAAATATTGATAAATTCCGTGTAGAAATTGCAGATGAAGGCACGATACAGATAGACAATGAAAACAGTGAAACTGAAAGTCAATGAATATAGTAATGATGAAATTGAAAGAATCAGCAGAAGATTTAATCTTTCAAAAACATCTGCAAAAATACTTTTAAACAGGAATATCAGTTCATTTGACGATATAGAACAGTTTCTTGACCCAGATTTCAAATATTTTGAAAGTGCAAAAAATTACAAAGATTTAGATAAAGGCTGCAAGAGGGTTATCGAAGCAATTAATAACAATGAGCGGATTTTAATTTACGGCGACTACGATGTTGATGGAGTAACATCCATCAGCCAGTTTGTTGTATTATTAAAAAAAACAGGCGCCCAGGTTGATTATTATGTTCCGGAAAGGGAAAGCGAGGGATACGGCATAAGCACCGACTTTGTCGACAGACTAAAAAGCGGTGAAATATCTATTGACCTGTTGATAACCGTGGACTGCGGCATAGCTGAAAATGAAAAGATTGATGAAATAACAAAGCTTGATACAGATGTAATAATAATTGACCACCATCAGTGCAGGGAAGAACTTCCCCATGCATATGCCATTATTAATCCAAAACAAAAAGATTGTCCGTCGGAAAACAAGCATTTATGTGCAGCAGGACTATCTTTTAAATTTTTGACGCACTTGAATGAATACTTGAAAATAAATGATATCGAAGATGTGCTCCTGGAATATGCCTGCCTCGGCACCATTGCAGATATAGTGGACCTGGTGAAGGACAACAGGATTATTGCTAGCCGGGGATTAAGCAGGATAAATAATACAAGGATTGCAGGAATCAAAAAATTAATCCAGGTTTCAGGTATAAAGGACAAGGAGATTAAATCTTATCATATAGGTTTTATGCTGGCGCCCAGGATTAATGCCTCGGGAAGAATGGATACGGCAAAAAAGGCAATAAGACTCATGCTTACAGAGGATGAGGAAGAAGCCCAAATCCTTGCTTTGGAACTGGAAAGCCTAAACAATGCAAGAAAAGAAGCAGAAAGTGAAATATTCAACGAAGCAGTCAAAAAAATTGAATCGGACTTTCTATATAAAAACAATGTAATAGTGATACACGGCTATGACTGGCATGAAGGTGTCCTTGGAATTGTTGCCTCAAAACTGACCGAAAAATATTATAAGCCATGTGTGGTTATTTCGGTGAAGGATGGAACAGGTAAAGGCTCAGCAAGAAGCTTGGAACATGTAGACATATTCGAATCACTCAATGCTTGTGACTCTTATCTGGAAAAGTACGGAGGCCATAAATTAGCTGCAGGTCTTACTGTTTTGGAAGAAAATATAAACTCCTTCACAAATGAACTCAACAATTATATAGGTTCCAATGATGATGAAGAATACTACCTGAGAGCAGATGCCATACTTGGCATAAATGATATGAATTTAAGGCTTTTTGATGAGATAAATAACTTTGAGCCTTTTGGATCAGGCAATCAAAAACCTATTTTGGCATTAAGAGACGTGTCATTGAAAAATATCCGGAAGGTAGGTCCGGAGGGAAAACATATAAGCTTTATGCTGTCTAATGAAGGGCAAAGCATTCCGGTAATCGGATTCGGTAAAATTACACTGCTTGGAAAGGTTCTTTCCATGCCTAAATCCTTCATTGTATCCTTAAGCGAGAATTTATATAACGGCAGCAGAAGCATACAGCTTATTTTGCAAGATGTCGAAGACAGGGAAGAATTGGATTACAAAATTGATGCGGGAAAACTGAAAACATTGGAGTTTTTGATTAATAAATCAAAATCCAAAATAATCAGGACGGATATATTTATGCTTGTAGAAAAGCTTAATAAAAGATATAATACAAAAATAACAGCGGAAGAAATAATATGCATGTTGAAAAAGGCAGAAAACATTCAATATGCTTTAAAAAATGAAATATTGTATATAAAAAAATAATGCATGGAGGGAAAATATGGATTTAAAAGAAAAGATTCGAGTTATAGAGGGCTTTCCGGCTGAGGGAATCAGTTTCAAGGACATTACAACCCTGCTGAAGGATTCGGAGGCGCTTTATGAGTGCATCAACGAAATGGCAGAGAGGTTTAAGGATGTTCAAGTTGATATTGTTGCAGGACCTGAATCAAGAGGATTTATATTTGCAACACCTCTTGCATATTTGTTAAGGACAGGATTCGTACCTGTAAGAAAACCAGGGAAGCTTCCTGCAGAAACAATTAAACATGAATATGATCTGGAATACGGCACAGACTCTTTGGAAATACATAAGGATGCGATTAAAAAAGGACAGAAGGTATTGATTATTGACGATCTTCTGGCTACCGGAGGAACCATGTTTGCTACTGCAAAGCTGGTTGAAAAGCTTGGGGGAGAAGTTGTGGGGCTTGGTTTCCTCATAGAGCTGAAGGATTTAAAGGGAAGAGAGAAATTGAAAGAATACAAGGTGGAATCGCTGGTAACATACGACAAATAAGATGCCCTACCCTATTTGCATAGGTATGGGGACACAATTTATGCCGGCTTATGCCGGCAAATAAATAAAGTGAAATAAACCAGAGATGCCAAAAGTAAGGCACAGGTGGAGAAATGTTAGGCAATATTAATAATCAAATCGAATCATACAATCCGAATGCTGATTTGGAAATTGTGGTCAAAGCATACAACTATGCTGAGATGGCACATTCAAATGCACAAACAAGATTTTCCGGTGAAAGATATTTTGTTCACCCTTATAATGTTGCGCTTATATTGGCTGACTTGCACATGGATGTACAAACCATATGCGCAGGACTTCTCCATGATGTTGTTGAGGATACCGGTATATCCTTTGATGAAATTAAAAAGGAATTCGGCGAAGAAATTGCAAATATGGTGGATGGTGTTACAAAACTTAGCAAGGTCAAGTACAGAAACAAGGAAGAACGCCAGGCCGAATCCTTAAGAAAAATGATTGTAGCCATGTCAAAGGACATAAGAGTGGTTATAATCAAATTAGCAGACCGCCTTCACAATATAAGGACACTTCAGTATATGCCCAAAGAAAAACAATACCAAAAGGCAATGGAAACCATAGAAATTTATGCTCCCATAGCTAACCGCCTTGGTATGGCGTCCATTAAGTGGGAGCTTGAAGACCTGAGCTTAGAATACATCGACCCTGAGGGCTATGAAGATTTACTTAAAAAGGTCCAGGAAAAAAGTGAAAAAAGGAAAGGCTATATTTCCCACATTATTGAAGTTATTCACGATAAGCTTAAAGAACAGGGAATGGAAGCAGATATAAAGGGAAGACCCAAGAGCTTATACAGCATTTACAAAAAAATGTACTTCAAAAATCGGTCCTTTGAGGAAATCTACGATATGATTGCCATTAGAATTATTGTGGACAATATAAAGGATTGCTATGGAGCATTGGGGACTGTTCATACACTTTGGAAACCGGTACCTGGAAGATTCAAGGATTATGTTGCCATGCCCAAACCAAATATGTACCAGTCACTCCATACCACAGTTATCGGACCTGAAGGGGAGCCCTTTGAAATCCAAATAAGAACCTTGGAAATGCACCAAACTGCTGAATATGGTATTGCTGCCCACTGGAAATACAAAGAAGGAATAGATGAAACCACAAAGTATGAGGAAAAATTAAACTGGCTGAGGCAAATGCTTGAATGGCAGCAGGAAACAAATGACCCTCAGGAATTTATGGAGGCTTTAAAAATTGACCTTTATACAGATGAGGTTTTTGTATTTACTCCAAAAGGGGAAGTTGTAAATCTGCCTACAGGGTCCACACCAATAGACTTTGCTTACAGAGTCCACTCTGCAGTGGGGAACAAGTGCGTGGGAGCAAAGGTTAACGGGAGAATGGTTCCTATTGATACAAAGCTGAAAACAGGCGATCAGGTTGAAGTACTAACCTCTCAGGCGAGTGCGGGGCCAAGTCGTGATTGGCTAAAAATTGTAGCATCCAGCCAGGCAAAATCCAAAATCAGAAAATTTTTCAAAGAAAAAGATAAGGACTTCAATGAAGATAAAGGCAAGGAATTAGTAGAAAGAGAAATTAAAAAGCAGGGCTTTCAAGTAGGAGACCTTCTGAAGGATGACTGGATTAAAACAGTTGCAGATAAATACAATATGCATACAGCCAGCAACCTTTATGCTGCCGTTGGAAACGGAAGCATAACCGAAAATCAGATATTTAACAGGCTTAAACAGATATATCTTGAGAAAAACAAAGATAAGCTTGAAATTGAAAAAATCGAAAATCTTGAAAAAACGGCTGAAAAAACTCCTCAGAGAGTTGAGAAGCACGCATCAGGCGTTATAATAAAAGGTATTGACAATATAAAAATACGATTCTCCAAATGCTGCAACCCTGTGCCCGGTGACGCCATAGTTGGGTATATTACAAGGGGCAGGGGGGTCTCTGTCCACAGGGCTGACTGCACCAATATTCATGACCTAAGCGATTCTGAAGACCAGAGATTTATTGAAGTTCAGTGGGATTATAAAGAAAAAGCCACATTTATCAGCGAGCTGCAGATCAAGGCACTGGACAGACCAAGATTATTGCAGGATATAACATCCATGTATGTAGATGCAAAGCTTAATGCCATATCCCTTAATTTGAGAATAAATAAGGAAAAGATTGCAATTGCGGATATAGGATTTGAAATAAATGAAACAAAACAAATTGAAGATCTGATTAAGAAGCTTAAAAGATTAGACGGTGTACTGGAGGTTTACAGGACCAAAAAGTAAAAAGGAGGGGGGAACAATTAAAGGAATGTCCCCGTACTTTATAAATGAGAGCAGTTGTACAGCGAGTAGAAAGTGCAAATGTAAAGGTTGAAGGTAAAATAACAGGAGAAATAGACCATGGAATTTTGCTTTTGCTGGGTGTTGAAGAAAGAGACGAAGCAGCAGATTTGGAATATATGTGTGAGAAAATTCCAAATCTTAGAATATTTGAGGATGAAAACGGTAAAATGAACAAAAGCCTTCTTGATACAGGAGGAAGCATTTTGGTTATTTCACAGTTTACCCTGCTTGGAGATGCAAGAAAAGGAAGAAGGCCAAGCTTTACTGATGCAGCCCGGCCGGAAAAGGCAATACCCATGTATGAAGAATTTATAGCCAGGATGAAAGAAAAAAATATTACAACAGAGTCAGGGGTATTTGGTGCAGAAATGAAGGTTCAGTTAATAAATGACGGCCCTGTAACCATATTACTTGACAGCAAAAAGGTTTTTTAGGAGGAAATTATGTTATTTGAGGCATTGGAAGTTGGCATTTACGGTGCCAACTGTTATATTGCAGGAAGTGAAGAAACCATGGAGGCTGCAATTATAGACCCTGGAGCTGACTTTAATAAAATTGACAGCAAATTAAAAGAACTGGGGCTAACCCCGAAAATAATTATACTTACCCACTATCATGGGGACCATATAGGCGCGGTAAAAGAATTAACGGATAAATACGGGCTGAAAGTTTATATTCACAAGGATGATGCAGAAGCACTCGGCGACGGAAGCATGAATCTAACAAAATCAATGCTGGGGAAAGGTATTTCAATAAAGGCGGATGTAGAGCTCAGCGATGGAGATGAAATAAGCTTAGGTGAATTAAATTTTAAAATAATCCATACACCTGGACACACAAGGGGAGGCATAAGTATAAAGGTCGGAAATATTATGATGACCGGAGATACTTTGTTTAGATCTTCCATAGGCAGAACTGATTTTCCGGGAGGGTCCTTCGAGGAAATAATAAATTCTATAAAGGATAAGATTTTTACATATGATGACGATACTTTAATCTATCCAGGTCATATGTCACCCACATCAATCAAGGCGGAGAAAAAATTTAATCCATTTGTGAAGATATCCTGACCACTTTTTTACCGGTATGGGAAACGCCCTTCGCTATTGCACATGATGACAAAAAATTTTAATAGGTATAAATAATGTTCAAATTTTATTTTTCAGGCCACGACTATGAATACGAGGCAGGAAATGCACTGAGGGTATTCGATTTAAATACGGATTATGAAATAATGTACAGCTCCTTTGAAGGAAGGGGCTTATCTCTTGTGTCAAAACTTGATGAGGGGGAAATTATCAGTGCAAAAGCGCAGCTTTACGATGATAATGAACTATTATACCAATCATATTTCAAGGCAGATGATATCATTTTAGAGAAATACGGTCTTAAAAAGCTGAAAAAAACATTAGTGATAAAAACAATACACAATGTTTTGAAATCATATTACAAGGTGGAACCGGAATATGGAATTTTAACGGGAGTAAGAGTAGTTAAAATTTTACTCACTGCAAAACGGCAAAATAAAAGCGACGAAGAAATAAATTATATACTGAGAAATACCTATGAAATAAAAGAAGAAAAAATAAAGCTTCTATGGAATATTTTGAAAATAGAGGAAAAGTATATTGACGAAAATATAAACAACAAAAACTACAACCTATACATAGGAATTCCTTTCTGCCCTTCCAAGTGCAGCTATTGCTCCTTTACCTCATTTGTAAATTGTCCTGACAAAAAAATAAATTCCTACCTGGATACTTTAATATATGAAATTGAAAAAACAATTGAACATGCAAAAAAGAACGAACTGTCCCTGAATACAATCTACATAGGGGGTGGTACACCCTCCATATTAAATGAGAACCAGATAGATAAAATTTTTGATGTCATAAAAAATTATTACGACCTGTCAAAAATTAAAGAGATTACATTTGAAGCCGGACGACCTGACACCATAAACAAAGAAAAACTTATCTGTCTAAAAAGTAATTATGTAAACAGAATATCCATAAATCCCCAGACCATGAATGATAATACTTTACTATCGGTAGGGAGAAAGCACTTATCCTGTGACATTGTTGAAAAATATTTACTGGCAAGAGAAATCGGATTTCAAACTATAAACATGGATGTTATTTTGGGATTGCCGGGGGAAGATGAAGCAGATGTAAAAAATACAATTGAAATTCTTGCAGGGTTAAATCCTGAAAATATTACAGTCCATTCATTGGCTTATAAAAAACACTCTGAGCTTACCAGGGAAAGTGTCAAATTACAAAAAGATTATGATCTTATTAAAAAGATGCATGATATAATACAGGAGGTTTGTGCAAAAAAAAGATATAAACCCTATTACATGTATAGACAGAAGAATATTAAGGGGAACTCAGAAAATATCGGCTATACCAGGGATGGCAGGGAATGCATCTACAACATGGTTATGATAGAAGAACTGGAAACCATCTTAGGGTGCGGTCTTGGTGCTTCAAGCAAAATAATCACGGGAGAGAATAAGCATGAGACGATACGAAATTTTAAAAGCTTAGAAGAATATTCAAATAGAATTGATGAAATAATAAACAAAAAGAAGAGTATCAGGAGAAACATATAAAATGAAAAAAGTAAAAGTTTTTTATATGGAGGGTTGTCCCCATTGCAGGAGAGCATTTAAGATACTTGACGAGTTAAAAGCTAACAACCCTGAATATGCAAAGATACATATGGAATACATAGATGAAAACAAGGACGTTAAAGCTGCAAATGCTCATGATTACTACTATGTCCCCACATTTTACATGGATGAGGTGAAGCTCCATGAAGGAGTTCCTACGGTGGAGAAAATTGAAAGAGTATTGAAAGAAGCGATAAAATAAATAAAAAAAACGAGCTAACACTGGTTCAGCTCGTTTCTTATTTACCTTTTAATCTTTTTAATCTGAAGAAATCTTCTCTTTCTTTTTCTTCCAATACATCTTGAATGAATTTGACTTCTTCAATTAATCGGGGTATTATTATAAATTCTAATGCATTTGTTCTTTTTTGAGTTTTCTCGATTTCTTTTGCTAACTTAAAGATTGAGTTTTCCAATCCTGTAAGATCATAGATTTTAAATTTAACTTCTTTGAATTTTTTTCTTGCTTCATCAAAGGCGGCATTAGTGTTATAAAAGTTGGTTGTTGGCTGAACATCGATTTCTTTGTATTTTACGGTGGGTATGTCTACTCCCATAATACTTCTTAACAAAATGTCAAAATCTTCATCATTTGGTACGCCTAAAGACATATCTTCCACATTTTTAACACCTAATGTTATATTTGCTTTTTGCAGGGCTGCATATCCTTCAGCAATAACTTCATAGATTTCCTTGTTCATAGTTCGTGCCTTTTCCACATAAGCAAACATTTCTTTAATTAAAACCGTTCTTTTTTTATTTAAGAGCTCATAACCTCTCTTTGACAGGTCTAATGATGATTTAGCTTTAATAAGGTTTGTCTTAGTAGGGGCAATCTGTACAGCCATAACCATCACTTCCTGTCATAAATATAATATTTTTCAATCGTTTCAGCCTTTAGCCTGTCTAACTCGGATACCGGAAGTATGGACAAAATGTTCCATCCTAAATCCAAGGTCTCAATAATATTTCTGTTTTCATTACCCTGAGCTATGAACTTATTTTCCAACTCGTGTCCGAATTTTAAAAATAATTTATCTGTATCGCTTAAATCATCTTCACCAATAATTTGAGCTAATCCTCTAATATCCTGTACCTTGGCATATGATGAAAATATCTGGCTTTGTAAATCTGCATGATCTTCTCTGGTGTATTCTTTACCTATACCGTCCTTCATTAAACGAGATAAGGATGGAAGAATATCAATTGGCGGATATAATCCTTTTTGATTTAAATCTCTGCTTAGAACTATTTGCCCTTCAGTTATATATCCGGTTAAATCAGGAACAGGATGAGTAATATCATCGTTTGGCATTGTTAAAATAGGCATAAGGGTTATAGTTCCTTCTTTTCCCTCAAGCATTCCCGCCCTTTCATATAATGTAGACAAGTCGCTGTACAAATATCCCGGGTAACCCTTACGGGACGGAACTTCTTCCTTGGCGGAAGAAACTTCTCTTAAGGCTTCCGCATAGCTGGTCATATCCGTTAGAACCACAAGAACATGCATGTTTTGCTCAAATGCTAAATATTCTGCTGCAGTAAGAGCACATCTGGGAGTAGATAATCTCTCAATAATAGGATCATCGGCTTTGTTGATATACATTACCACATGGTCTAAAACTCCTGCTGATTCAAAACTTTTTCTGAAGTAGTCGGCATCATCATTTCTTACACCCATTGCACCAAATATAACAGCAAAGTTATCCTTTGTTGCTCCTTTAATTTTAGCCTGTTTTACTATTTGTGCCGCAAGTTGATTGTGGTCTAAACCATTGCCTGAGAAAATAGGCAGCTTTTGTCCCCTTATTATGGTCATTAATGCATCTATTGCAGAAATTCCTGTTTGTATAAAATTTTTCGGATATTTACGTGATACGGGATTAATCGGTCTTCCGTTTATGTTAATTTTGTTAGAGGAAACAATTTGAAGACCACCATCAATAGGATTACCTACTCCGTTGAAAGTTCTTCCCAAAATTTCTTTTGATAAAGGAATAGCAAGAGGTTCACCCAGAAATTTTACGGATGCATTATCAGTAGAAATTCCTGATGTACCTTCATATACTTGTACTATAACCTTATCTCCTTCAAGTTTAATTACTTTGCCAAGTCTTTTTTCCTTATTATCTACCTTTATTGAAACTGTTTCACCATAGGCAGCATCATCAATTCCGGTAAGAACTATTAGGGGTCCGTTAATTTCATGTAATTTTAAATATTCTTTTCTCATTTTTTCTCCCTATTCATATTTTTGTCTTAAGATGCTGTATGATACCTCAACCCTATCTTTTAAATCATCTAAAAGTTCAATATTATTATTTGGAACATCGAACTTCATTTTGTATACTTCCTGCAAAACTTGTTCCTTTCTTATCTCTGATGTAGGAATTCCCATTTTCACGCATTTCATTGCACTTTCATGGAAGGCATCTATTACTTTTAACATTTTATATTGTTTTTCCAAAGTAACAAAGGTATCTTCAGGGTGGAGTGCATTTTGCTGGAGGTAGGATTTTTTGATTAACCTTGCAGTTTCGAGAACTAATGCTTGATCATTTGGCAATACATCTTCACCTACAAGCTGAACAATTTCATTTAGTTTTTCTTCTTCCTGCAATAAAACCACCATCTTGTGTCTTAGATCCAGCATGTCTATTGCCACATTTTCTTCAAACCAATCACTCAAAATATCTATATAGCCTGAATAGCTTGTTAAATAGTTGATTGCCGGAAAATGTCTTGCATTTGCAAATTTTTTATCTAAAGCTAAAAAGGTTGAAACAAATCTTTTAGTGTTCTGAGTTACAGGTTCTGAAAAATCTCCGCCCGGAGGTGATACTGCTCCTATTATTGTAACTGTGGCTTCATCTCCGCCTAAAGTTCTTACGCATCCTGCTCTTTCGTAAAATTGTGCCAATCTTGATGCTAAATAAGCAGGATAACCTTCCTCAGCAGGCATTTCTTCCAAACGTCCTGAAATTTCACGTAGTGCTTCTGCCCATCGGGATGTGGAGTCTGCCATAATGGCAACATCATAACCCATGTCTCTGTAATATTCAGCTAATGTAATTCCGGTGTAAATGCTTGCTTCACGGGCTGCAACAGGCATATTTGATGTATTTGCAATTAGTATTGTTCTCTCCATCAAAGGCCTTCCGGTGCGAGGGTCAATTAGTGCAGGGAACTCTTCCAAAACATTTGTCATCTCATTACCCCGTTCGCCGCAGCCGATGTAAACAATAATATCTGCATCGCACCATTTTGCAATCTGGTGCTGGGTAACAGTTTTGCCAGTTCCAAATCCACCTGGAAGACCTACGGTACCACCTTTGGCAATAGGATTAAAACTGTCAATAACTCTTTGACCTGTAATTAAGGGTTTATATAAAGGAAGTCTTTTTGTAACAGGCCTTGGTTTTCTAATAGGCCATTTGCTGCATAATGTTAAGTTAACAGTTTCTTTATTCTCTTTTTCAAGCACCGCTATTGTATCATTAATGCTGTATTTGCCGTTGTTTTTTACTTCCTTAACCGTTCCTTTAATATTGAAGGGAACCAGCAGTTTATGAAGGATGTTTGATGTTTCTTGTACAGTAGCGTAAACATCACCGGCTTTTAATATATCATTTTTTTTAACTATTATATTAACATCCCATAATTTTTTGTCATCTATTGACAAAAGTCCTATTCCTTCCGGGATAAATTCATCCCTGGAAATCTCTCGAATTATATTTAGTGGTCTTTGTATCCCGTCAAAAATATTGCCTATAATACCGGGTCCTAAGGTTACTGATAAAGGGGAGCCGGTAGAATATATTTTTTCGCTTAATTTTAATCCTTCTGTTTCTTCATATACCTGTACTGTAGCAACGTCGCCCTCTACGGATACAACTTCACCTATAAGTTTTTTATTTCCCACAGTAACCATTTCATTTACTTTAAAGGATCTCATATTTAAGCCTTTTACAACAGGACCGTTTATTCCCGTAATAATACCTTCATCAATCATTGCGCTCACCTGCCTTTAGGGCTTCAAACAAAGTCTGCATTATATAAGCTTTATTATCTTCCAATATTGTATCAATTGATAAATCATATTTAATACCCTTAGATGGTACTTCTGCTATGAATCCACCCATTATGTCAAAGGTTATAAAAGAGACCCCATGATTTTTTGCTATTTCAGTTTTTATAAAGTCACGGTATTCATTGAAATCTTTTGTTGACAAATAAATGTTTAAACCCAATTTATCACAGTCATTAAGTTCATTATTTAATTTTAATATATTTTTGTATAAAAAGGTTTTATATTCTTTTGACTCAATAAACTCTTCTAATCTGCCTTTAAAGTTATTCATAAATACATCAAGATATTTTTCTTTAATGGACATGATTTCTTTTTTCATTGTTATTTGGGATTTGCCTGTATTTTCTGCATGCCTCGATTCAGCCTTTTTCTTCGCTCTGTCTACAATTTCCTGGGCTGCTATATCTATTGTTTCTTCAGTTTGTTGGACTTTCATCTGAAATTCCTTCTCCAGCTTACTCAGTTCTTCTTCAACTTTTAAATACATTGATTGATTTAACAGCTTTCTAAAGAGTTCCAACTTTTGTTCTATTGTAACCATAAATCACCTCAAACTCTAATGCCTACTGAATTTCTGATATATTCTTCGACAAGATTAGATTTTCTTATAGAGCCAAGTCTATCGGGAATTTCAATGATAAGAGGAGTTTTAGATTTAACCTTATATTCCATAACTTCCTTACTTATCATATCAACTATTTTTTCTGTCAATATTAAGATACCTATATCATCACTTTGAATGACTTTTCTCATTTCTTTAAGGGCATCTTCTCTATTGTGCACTATTTTACCGTTAATACCCGCTAACTGCAGACCCACATATGTGTCTCTATTATCACTTATTAAAAATGACTTCATATTTTTACTCTTTTCATTAAATTTTTGTTAAGCAAATAAAATCAAGATAGAAATAATCATGCCATAAATAGCTATACCTTCAGCCATACCTACAAATATTAATGTTTTACCAAGTAATGAAGGATCTTCAGAAACAGCTCCTACAGCTGATGAACCAACTGAAGAAACTGCCTTGGCTGTTGCTAATGTTGCAATTGCTGTACATAATGCAGCAGATAAATATTTCAAGCCTTCTCCTAATCCCATAGAAGCTTTTGCTGTTTCAGCTGTTTGCGCTGCTGTTTCAGCAAATGCATTTCCACCGAATATTGTAGATATTACAGCTCCAAGCATAATTAAGCCAAAAGCTGATATAGTAGTTATTACTGCCTTTCTTACATTGCCTTTTTTCCCGTTTTTCATTGCTTTTACTCCATAAATGATTGTTCCAGCTGATACTGCAGCTGCTAAAATTATTAATAAGATTTGCATAGTTTTTCCCTTCTTCTAAATGTTTTTGATTTATTATAATTTTACTGATTTAAATTCTATACCTTCACCTACAAAATATTTATTGAACATTTCATAAAATTGCAGACGAAGACCTTGAATAAATACTATTAAACCTTCTAATACCAATATCAATATATTGCCTAATGCCAATATTAAAATTTTCAAGACTATATTATCCACTAATTCGGATATAATCATAAAGGCTAAAAACAAGCCGGCATGGTTTAATGCAAACGCACCTACACGCACAAAAGATACTGTATTGCTTAAGGTGCTTAACATAGTTTCAATTGATTCAAAAATATTTTCCGTAAAATAGGCTCCTGCACCATGGGGAAACAATTCTTTTTTATCCAGGGCATTGGCCAATGGTTCCTTTAATACAATGACCGCCAGAAATGCAACTAATAACAACAGCGGAACATATAGGGGTATCTTTACCAGACCGACTAAGGAAAGAGTAGTGAATATAAAACTTAAGAAAAATAAGTATCCAAATACACCATTCTTACCAAACAAACCTTCTTCCTTATCGCCGATTTTCAGCGAATTTATAATGTTGTAAATAAAGGAACCGGATAAGGCTATAATTCCGTATGCAATACCTACAGCTAATATCTTGGGTATATTTTCGGCGCTTAAGGGTCCGCCTTCAAATAAGCTTGGGAGCCATGGCAACTGATGTTTTTCAAGTCCGAACAAACTGCCGTAGACTAAACCGAATACCATAGATGTTGCTCCAAGGCGCATTAACAGTTGTCCTGCCAAGTCCATTTTTTTGCTTAAAAGATATCCTGCCATAAAGTATATAAACCCCTGACCGATATCACCGAACATTATTCCAAAGGCCAAACAGTAAGTCAGGGCCATAAAGGGTGTAGGGTCAAGCTCTCTGTATGAAGGCAGTCCATAAAGTTTTACAATTAATTCAAAAGGTCTGAAGAACCAATTGTTTTTTAATACTGTAGGCGGGGAGGACCCATTTTTTTCTGCTTCAATAATTTTTACTTTATCATATGCCTTAGTGATACTTTCCCTAAAATTATTTATATCAGAATTTCTTATCCAAACATTCAATAGGAAAATATTATCGCCGAAATCTGCTTCCTTTGCAATTTCAATTGTTCTCTCTTCCAATTTTAATGCATTGTAAATTCTATTCATCGAAGAATTAACATTTTTATTTTTTGTCTCAGATAAATAAGATAACTCTTTGATTCCCTTGCTTAATACGTCTATCTCTTCAGTGATTTGTTCTGATATTTGAGCCGGTGTTCCTGTATATTTTTCCGGCAAATTAAACCTTCTCCAATTTAAGGACTTTAAAAAGTTGGTTGTTTGTTCTTTAAACTGACTGAGATATATAATTAAATACAAGTTTTCAGCTGTTGGCTTTACTACACCTATCCTATTTATAATACCAATAAAGCTTTCGTAGTTGTTCTTTAACTTTACTCTGCTTTCATTTGATAATATACCTATTTCATAATCAAAGAAATTCAAATCTGCTATTTTTTTAAGTTCTATGGAATTATCAAAAATACTGTCCATTACTTTTTTGTAATATAGCAATTTCTCTTTTTCTTCTTTTTTATTTTTAATTTCATCCGTTATTTTTTTATTCGTGGACTTATAATTATTTAACATTTCAATAGCTTGTTCATAGCTGATATCATTTTTCTCTATTAAATCTTTTTCTAAATTTAATTTGATACCTAATTCTTTAGATATGTCTTCTACCAACAAAATCGCATCTTTGCATTCTGATTCTATTCCAAAATAATCTTGTATGTTATATTCAGAAGATTCCTCTATTTCAGCTTCATATTCATGTATTAAATAACTGTTGCCGTAATGGTCTGACTCTGCATTTATACTTACGTTTTCATACAGTATCAGTTCCTTAATTATTGGTTCTATTTCATGCAATTTACCAATAACCTTTAACGAAGCCATTTTTTCTATAGCCATACATATCTCCTTTCATATTATATTTACCAAATAATTCTTTAAATTGTCCTTAGGGAGGCGGTATTTTATTCCCTCTGTAATTGCAGTTAGGTTGTTTATTACTATATCTAGCATGTAAATATATGATAATACTAATCCTAAATTTTCAAATACATTTTTACTTAGATAGTCATACATGAAATAGTTCATGGCTAAACTTGTATCTATATTGTTCAAATCGTTTTTAAACTTATTACCAAATGTTTCACCTATCATTTCATTAAAATCATCTTTATTTTCAGCAAAACAAAGCTTTTTTAACTTATGAAATTTCAGTTCATTTCCTCCTTCCAAGCTGTAATTCAACATTTCTGCAGGTGTAATATGGTAATAATTTTTTGCGCGATATATCCACAGAACATTTAAAAAATCAATTTTAGTGCCAATAATACCCTTAACAGCCTCTTTATCATCCATAAATAGTTTATCTGCTTTCTCCAATTGAGACTTATAGTAAGATACATATAATTTCATTTCAATATGGAAATCGCGTTTTATTGCATCTGCATCTGTCAAACCCCTTAAGTCGTTATAATAAGGAGTCCCTTTTAAACCTTCTACAAATTGATCCACATTATTTGATGATAACAATTTATCATAAGGAATGTTTGTAAATCTTTCGGAATGTATAAATCTGCTGCTTATATCATTTAAATCCTCATTTCTTGCAATTCTTCTAAGTATTAAACTTATATCTGTCAAGTCTGATTCTGCTAAAAATGATTCAATAAACTCCTTATAGGCTCCTGAATAATAATGAAGCAATTTTTCAATTTCCAAGGTTTTAAATCTGCCTAATATAATTTCTAAATTGTCCCTATTGATATTATTTTTTACATCCTTTAAAACATCTTGAAAAGCTTCACTTTTCTTCAGATAATCAGTTAATTGATCAACCGTAGTAAAATCCAAAATTTTTTTCCATTCAAGTTTTTTAAAGATACGCCCCCTTTTAGCGGTAATTTTTGTTTTTACTGCATAATGAGTATCGTAAGGGCTTCTCATACTACCCCTCCAATGCAAAAAGCTCGTTTAACAATTTTTCAATAAGCATCTTTTCTGAATTTTTATATGTTGTGTCTATTTCTTCAGAAATTTTGCCAACTTCTATCCTTTGTTTTTCCTCTTCGTTTTTTAATATCAGATCCATTTGTTCAGTTATGGATTTGGCACTATGTTTAGCATCATTTAGTTTTTCTTTCTTATAAATATTTATTGCTTCTTCATAGGTCTGCTTTATTTTTAACAGCTCTGATTTTTTCTTTTCCTGATTTTCATAGGAAACTTCATCAATTTGAATTATTTGATCTATAATGTTGTCATTCAATGTATCACTCCTTATCCAAGGTAATAAAATAACTATATGATTATACGCTTGCGATTTATTAAATTCAAGCATAAAAATTTATGTTATAAAAAGTTTTATTATAGTTTATTATGTTCAAATATAACAAGTATAAACATTATATCAGTTTATAAATATAATAAAAACGGAAACCCGCCAAAATGGCAGGCTTGTCATTAATCTTAGAATTTTATAACTACTTTAATGTTACATGTTATTAGACTTATTTGATTCTGTATGGTTAGTTCCCCTCTTTGATGTTTCTATTTCCCAATGTATTATAAATGTCAAGGCTGCTCTTAATATTACGATGGATGCAAGAATTATTAGTTCATCTATGGTTCTGATAACCAATGTTTTTAATATTTCGGCGCCTAATTTAAATTCCAAAGCCATTGCCAATGCTTGGGACAATTCAATTTTTATATTTTCATCCCCAAAATTAAAGTGACGCAATCCAAATTTAATAAATGCTTTTATTGCCGAGTATAAAATAATAAATACCCCTATAAGTTCAAGCAAATGAGCAATGTTAGGAACTATAAGGTTTATAAGATATTCCAACACATCTTCTCCTCCTTCATTTAAGTCCATCACATTATATTGCATTTATAATACTTTGTCAAAGAATGTTTTTCCAAATAAATATTTATTATTTTAAGACATAATAAGCCTGTTTATATATATAAATAAATAAAGGGGTGAGATATATGGTTTTAAGGATAAACAAGAAGCTGTTTATGATTATATTAATGGCTCTTATATTGCTTGCAGTTATTTTTTGTATTAATATTGTTAAGAATCTTTCTGTTACAGTATCAACAAATATATCAAATTGGGGGCTTAAGTTCAATGCCGATGGAACTGTGCCCATGGGAATGTGAATGTCAAATAATTTTTTACGATTTTTGACAAATAATTTTTTACAGTTA
>ENA-UPXM01001610-UPXM01001610.1-activated-sludge-metagenome-genome-assembly--contig:-NODE-1610-length-28286-cov-7.472814_pt1 | contig 28286 bp, 52 predicted proteins | sample MGYA00238178_ERZ772708 | MGnify/ENA primary metagenome ERZ772708 (study PRJEB29002, sample SAMN05720212) | activated sludge metagenome | isolation source: anaerobic digester from wastewater... | reverse complement strand
ACATATTTGTCTAACATATTGACACCAACCCATAATGTTGGGTAAGTATCTTTAACTCTCTTAGCACATTTGATTAGTTCTTCTGATGTAGTTTGGTGGTTTATTATAAAAACCTTTTCTATACCACAAGATAAGCAAGTCTCAACATTTGTTAAAACTTGATTTTCATTAATCATATGTATTACAGGAATTATTTCTGTATTAATTTTCTTCATCATCTAATAATTGGCTTAATTTTTTATCTCTCTTTTCTTCTAAGGTAGAGTTTGAACCTGATTCCCATTTTGTTTTATATTCTTCAATGAATACTATTCCTTCTTCTTTAGAAGGATATTCTTTACCATATTTTTGAACTGCATTCAAATCCAAATCATATCCTGAATATCCACATAGGTCTGATGATGTCTTAACATCACCAAGAGAGTTTGTATAGTAAGAAACTACATAATACTTCCAATGTGATTTTTCTGTATCAAATATACCAACAATACCTAATTTGGTATCACAACCATTAGTTGTACAATCTTTAAGAGTTGTATTGAATAACCATTTACTTCTTTTCATTTTACAAAATTATTAAAAAATTTTTATATATCATAATCATATCCTGTATTTTCTTTCCACCAATCAAGTAGATTTTTAATTTCAGTGTTCATTAGTTTAATCTCAACAGGGTCTGTTAGATTTTTAATTTTGTTTAATTTATTTTCAATTTCCAATTCAGCTTCATCAATTTTATTTAGTTGTTCTTCTAAATCCAATGCTAAAATACTTAAATCATTAATAGCTTTTTCTTTTCTATTCATTTTTTCAAATTATTATTTATTATATATCATGATGTTACATGCTTTACCATATTTCTCTCATTACTGCCTTAGCTTGTTTCTCTGTAATAAATCCATTTTTTTCATAAAAACCATAGACACTATCTAAAAATCTATTAGAAGGACTTTTATATTTAGTCTTAAAATGTAACTGTCTAATTAAGTTTACATACACACTTGGTGTTTCATTCAAGATTTGACTTATCTTAATATCCCTAATCTCTTGAATACTAAGACCTTTCTGTAAACAATCCATAAAAGTCCACCAGTCAGATTCACTATAAACAAAGTAGCTTTTACTAAATGTTCCTATATCTATAGAAGTGTAACTACCTTCATTCTTTAGAAAAAAATAATTTATAGGATTATTTTGATACCAAATATCAATAGTATTAAATTGTTTACCTCTACTATCATTATCTATGAACCTAGCCCATTTTAAATCATATGCATTATCATCATCAAAAGATAATGAATATTCATCACGTGAATTTTCATCAATTTTAAAATCACCAAACCTCTTCATATGTTCTTGAAACTCTTCTTGAGTTGAATGAGTTAAACTAAAGTTTCTACTCATTAAAGAACTTACAACAGTCCAAGAGTTTATACCTCTTAATACTCTTTTATCAACTACAGCATCTCTTCCTGATATAGACTCTATACCATTTGGCATTTGAGGAATTGGATTTATATTATATTGTTGATGTAAAGATGATGCATAACTATTATTCTGTGTACCAAAATCATCATCAATAGATATTCTTATTATGTGTGGTGTCATACTATTTATTTTTTACACAAGTTCTTAACTTCTCACTGATTGGTAAGTCAACAGGTTCTGCATTTTCTAATGATAGTTTATCTCTTAACTTGATTAAGTTAAATAATTGTAATGGACTATATTCATAGAACTTTAATCTATTTGTCAAACACCAATTAATATCTTCAATTCTTTTAAGACAATGAGATATATAATAAAGATGATATTTAACTCTTGAAGATTCAACAGATTTCCAGTACTCAGGAGTATATAATAAAATATCAGGATCAACATTTTTAAGTAACTCACAAGTCTTCATATCTTTTTCAAGACTTGTTCTAAGTCTTACTGTTCTAAGTCTTAGATTTTCTTTAGTATCAAGAAATCCTAAACCTTGTTTTAGTAAGTCAGTTAAGCTTCGATCAACTATAGTTGTTACACTCAACAGACTTGGTCCTTTTGAAACCTCTTTAGGTTTTTCTTGAGTTTTTACATTAGACATATCAATAAAAAATTCTTTGAACTTTTCAACTGGCATAACTTGATTATGTCCTTCTATTCCATATTGTGGCTTACCAGGTTTTTTAACACAAAAAATTTCATTATGAAACTCATATGTATAGTAATTACCATTGATGAATTTGGATCCATCAGACAAAACTATTTCTTTTATACATTTACAAACCATCATTCTAAAATTAAATCTATTTTTTTATCTCTATTAAATTTCTTTGTTATATCAACTAATAACTTTCCACCAACTTCTTCTGAGTTAGCTGAAATAAATTCTCTACTCATTATAGTTTCTTGGTTAACCTCAGTATAAACACCTTCTAAATTATAATATCCTTCTAAATACATATATGCACTATAATCTTCTTTAGATTTGAAAAACTTGACACACATAATATAACCTTTCTCAAAGTCCATACCATAACCATCTTTGTCAAAATCATCAATATCACAATATCTAATATTATTACAAACAACCATTGTAAAATCCATATTAAATTCATAATAGTGAGTTTTAGCAAATGAGTCATGAACAAAGCCTTGAATGTATTCCATTACTTATCTTTTCTATTATCCATTACTATTCTATCACAACCATCACATACAATAACTGGTCCATCAGGTGTCATTAAAACCTTACGTTCACATTGTGATTCACAATCTTTAGTTCCTACAGGGGCATATTTATCTAACATACTATTTAGTTTAAATACAAAGATAAGGAGAATATTTGTAATATATAAATAATGTACAATATATTTTTATATGAAAATGGCTTCAAATACAATGGTGATACTGATGAGTGGGAAAGACACACTATTGATGGTAAACTTCTTCTATGGTTAAAACCAGGTAGTAATTATACTTGGGTACTTTCTTATGAAGATAAAGAAACTTATATACATGAAATAAGAAGAGGTGAACAAGAATATGTTTTAGCAGGAATTAAAGAGTTTGATAGGGATTTAAAACTAAAAGAACTACTTGGATAAAAAACAAACATGAGTTTTTACTATATACAAATAAAAATTAATTATATAAATGTCTAAGAAAATAGAAGATAAGTATAAGAAATTAACTGATATTGAGCATGTTATACTAAGACCTGGTATGTATATTGGTTCAATTAAACCTCATACAGCAACTAAATGGGTATTAGGAGAAGAGAAAATGACACAAAGGGAACTTACTTATAACCCTGGATTTCTTAAAATATTTGATGAAATTATTACTAACTCAGTAGATGAGAGTAAAAGAGAAGGATCAAAATTAAACACAATCAAAGTTACAATAAAAAATGATGTTATCTCTGTATGGGATAATGGTGGTATACCTGTAATCAAACACCAAGAGCATAATGAATGGATTCCTGAAATGATATTCTCAAATCTTAAAGCAGGTTCTAACTTTGATGATGATGATAGTAGAACTTGGGCAGGAACAAATGGTGTAGGTTCTGTATTAGTAAATATCTACTCTACAAAGTTTACCATATCAACTTGTGATGGTAAAAATCAATTCAATCAAACATTCACAAATAATATGAGAGATAGAAGTGAAGCTAAAGTAGTTAAAGGAACAAAGAAACATACTGAAATAACTTTTGCTACAGACTTTGAAAAGTTTGGATTAACAAGTATTGATGAACATCACTACAAAATGATTGAGAAAAGAATATATGATTTAGCGGCTTGTAATCCAAGTCTTAAAATATATTTCAATGGTGATTTAATTAATCTAAATTCATTTGAAGATTACATTAAACTTTATACAGATGATTACTTCTTTGAATGTAATAAAAATAAAAGTTGGTCTATAGCCATTGCAATTTCAGAAAATGGATTCCAACAAATTAGTTTTGCTAACTCAACTGAAACATATGATGGTGGAACTCATGTTGATTATGTTATGTCACAAATAGTTGCACAATTAAGAGAGTTCTTCTTAAAGAAACATAAGGTTGATATTAAACCAACAGAGTTAAAGAATCATATGACTTTGTTCTTAGACTCTACAGTAATCAACCCATCATTCTCATCACAAACAAAAGAGAAATTAATTACAGAGGTTAAAGAGTTTGGAACTTCATTTGAAGTAAGTACTAAGTTAGTACAATCTATTCTTAAATCAGAGATAGTTAACTCTATATTAGATTGGATAGAACAAAAGAAAAATGCTGATGATAATAAATTACAAAGAGAATTAAATAAGAAGTTATCTAAGATTAAAGTAGAGAAACTTATTGATGCAAAAGGTAAAGACAGATGGAAATGTTCATTAGGATTATTTGAGGGAGATTCTGCAGCAGGTGCATTTAGAAAATATAGAACTGCAGAGACAATGGGAGCTTTCTCATTGAGAGGAAAGTTTATAAATGTATCTGAGATTACAAATCAGAAATTAGTTCAAAATACAGAAGCTGTTAATCTTATGGCAGCAATTGGATTAAAATTAGGACAACCAATAGAATTGAAACATTTAAGATATGGTAAAGTATTTTTATATACTGATGCTGATTGTTTACAGGAAAATACACTTATTGCAACCAAGTCTGGTTATAAAAAAATATCAGAAATAGAATATGATGATGAAGTTTTAACTCATACAGGTTCTTATAAAAAAGTTAAAAAGATAATTGAAAAGGATATTAGTAAATATATGAAAATTAAAATAAGTGGTAATGATATTATTTGTTCAGAGGATCATAAATTATTGGTATTTAGAGATGGTGAGGTTTTGGAAGTTGAAGCAAAGAATATTAAATATTCTGACTTTTTTTTGCTAAAAAATAAGTAAAATCAATAAAAGTATTTCCATCATTTAATATATATAATAAAAATAGTTGATAATGATGGGAATACAATATAGATGTTTAATATGTGATGAAAGTATAAGTAGTAAAAATTATGCTATAAGCAGACATGTTAAAAAACACAATATTTCATTGAATAATTATATTGAGAAATATTATAAAACTATTAGTAGTCATGATAAATGTGGATTTTGTGATAATAAAGCAGTTGCTAAATATGAAATAGATCATATTAAATTAGAATATACTCTTAATTATGATAAGGGTTTTTTCTGTAGAACAATTGAGTGTAAGTCTAAAATTAGTTTAGATATATTGGGAATTGAATATGATTCTAAAAAGTTTGAGAAGATAGGATCAAAGTCTGAATATTTATGTAAACTTTATAAAACTGATAAGGATACTGCAAAAAGTATGAAGTATTCTCCTAAGTCAGAAGATAAAAAGTTTAATAATGCATTAGAAGATTTCCAAAGAATATATGGTGAAATAGATGGTAAATATAGATATGATAAAAGATTAGAAGGAATAGTTAAAAATCATGCAGGTAATAAGTTTTCTTCTACTTTAGAGAGTTTTATAGATAAGTATGGTATTGAAAAAGGCACTGAGTCATATAATAAAAGATGTGAAAGAATATCATATACATCATCAATAGACTTTTTCATAGATAAGTATGGTAAAGAAGAAGGTGTTAAAGTTTGGAAAAATAAGTTCAAACAAATAAAAACTAGTAAATCATCATTAATAATTGGGAAGATTTTAGATAAATTAAATATTAAATATACAATTGAATATAATATAAATGGTAAGTTTGTTGATTACTATTTGGATGATTTTAATATAGTAATAGAATATTTTGGTAATTACTGGCATATGAATCCAAAATTATACTTTTCTAATGAGTACAATAGTAGAATTAAAAAAACTGCATCTGAGGTTTGGATAGATGATAATAAAAGATTAGAAAAAATAAAAGAATCTTGTAGTTCAATTATAATAGTTTGGGAATCTACAAAAATAGATGTTTCACTTTTGGAAAAAACTATAAATGATATAAAAAATATAAAAACAATAATAAACTTATGAATATAGATTTATCAAAATATAGATTAGTTAGACCAGATTCTATAGAATACTTAGAAGGTATAGAAAAGTTTTATGATATAGAGGTTGAAGATGATCACACTTTTCACATAGTAGGTGAAAATGATTTAATTTTAAGTCATAATTGTGATGGTAATGCAATTTCTGCCTTACTAATTAACTTCTTCTTTAAGTATTGGCCAGAGATATTTGAAAGAAAAATGATATACAAAGTTGAGACACCTATTGTAGTAGCTGTACCAAGAGCAAAAGGTAAAAAGAAACTACTTTTTTATTCACAAACTGAATATAATGAATGGGCAGATAAGAATGACTTAAAAACCTTTGAGATTAAATATAAGAAAGGTTTGGCAGCATTAGTTGATGATGAGTACCAAGATATTATTAATAGTCCTAGACTTACCTTAATAAGTAAAAATGATGTATCAAGTGGTGCATTAGAAACTTGGTTTGGTAAAAACTCAGATTTGAGAAAAGTAGAACTATTAAAATAATGATTATAACAATAAAATTTAATGAAAAAACATCTGATGAAAATCAGATGTTTGTTTTAGATATGAATAAACACTATCAAATATTTGCATTAGAAGATAATATAAATAATTATACATCTAATTATGTTGCACCATACATACCACCAGAACCAAGGATAGATTTATCTAAATATGAAGGTTTTAAGGTTTATGGAATCTTTATAAGTTATTCAAGAGTTGATGGTAATTCTATATTTGAAATAGATACTATACAAATAGATAGAGATTATAAATTAAAACAATTAGTCCAATAATTTATATAATCCAGTATGAGAAATCGTGTTTGGAGAAAATATAAAGAAGATCTAAAAGTTATCAAGAGATTGACTAAGATGTCTAGAGGTGGTTGGTATCGTGGATATAGGGATGTGAATAATATTCTTAGACAAGAAACAACAATTAAAGACTTCATTGGAACATCTTTTAATTTTATGTATAAGACATATACAACTGAAAAATCAGATAGTAAATATAAATGTAAATACTCTCCAAATAAAAACAAAAACTATTACAGAGATGGTGATAATAGAGAAAAACAAAGAGTTGTATTTCTCAAAATATTAAAACAAAATGGACTTAAATAATTTAATACTTGATAATACTGGGAATTGGTCAGTAAAAGGTAACTTTTTAATGTATAAAAAGTTACAAAATATACCTATGTGTTTTATTGAAGATGACATCTATTATCTATTTTTAGATGTTAGATTACCTAATCAGGTATTAAAGTTAACTAAAGCTGTAATGAAATTAGGTGTTGAATTTTACTTCACAACACCAGAGTATTCAAATCCAAAAGTAGAAATAGATGATAATTTAGTAATATCACATTACTTATTTGCTTATTCAAGGCCACAATTCTTTTATGGATTTGATAAAATTGGATTTGATTTGATAAGAAACTTAACACATTGGATGGAAAAAGAAAAGTGTTTTCACTTACTTAAAGAAAACTATGATAATATATTAAAGAAAGTTGTTAATAGGAGTTGGTATGATTACTATAGCAACACATATATATATGATTGTGAGTTGGATATAAGAGAGGAATTTTCTGTGTTGTATAGAGATATACAAATTAACAGAATCATATAAAAAAGAAAGATTAAAATGGCAAAAAAAACAAAGACATTAAATATGTCATCCGGTTCACTAACAGGTACAAGTATTACAACAGGGACTGCTAATATAAGTAGTAACTGGGCAAATAATACAATAACTTTAGGAAATAATGTAAATGCAATTTATGGTAATGGTCATGGTTCTTGGGGTTCTGCAACTATACAATCCCAAAAAACAACCTATGTAATTCTTGGAGAAGAATATGAAACAGATGGGTATTCAGATCCTATATTAGGTATGACAATTGCAACATTAAATGTATTAGGAAAACCTTATTGGATTGAATTAAAGAAACAAAGTTTTTCATTTGGTTATGATATGGATGCTTTTATTGAAGAAAGAATAACTGTATTAGATAGAGATAAAAAGATTAATGATATACTAAAATAACAACAAATCTTATCTTATTGAGTATAAATAAAAAATAATATAAAATATGATAGACTTAAAGTTTATACAATTCTTTATATCTGTTAAATATAATAAAACAATTGAAGAGTATTTTATAGTACAAAGTTCAACGGTTTCAAATTGGAGAAAAAGAGGAATTCCAAAGAAATATATTTCTATTTTCATAGACAGGGAAGGTAATAAAAATATTTATGAATTATTTAAAATATTATACTAGGTAGAGTGTGATATTTTATATATAATAATAAAAAACTTCACATAAAATGAAATTATGTAAAAAATGTAATGAGGAAAAGGAATTAGTCTTCTTTTATTCATATAAAAGAATATCAACATATTGTAAAATATGTACAAATATTATTAATAGAGAGAATAAATATAAGAACAAAGATAAAATTGAATTACAACAGAAAGTATATAGAATAGAAAATAAGGAACATAAAAAATTATATAACTTATTAAATAAAGAGAGAATAAAAGAAAAAAGTAGAGAGTATAGAGAATTAAATAAAGATATTATTTCTGAACAAAGAAAGTTGTATAGGATAAAGAATAAGGATAAAATAAATGATTATCGTAATAAAAAACTATTAAATGATCCATTATTTAAACTATCACACACAATAAGAAATTTAATAAAGAATTCTATAAAAAAACAAGGTTATAGCAAAACCTCAAAAACATATAATATATTGGGTTGTTCTTATGAATTTTTCAAAATATATATAGAAGATAAGTTTGATGATAAGATGTCTTGGGATAATCATGGAAAATATTGGCACTTAGACCATATAATACCTATATCTTGGGCAAAAGATGAGGAAGAGTTATATAAATTAAACCATTATACAAATTACCAACCATTAAGTGCAATTGAAAATTTATCAAAAAATAATAATTTTGCTGGATAAAAAATAAAATAAAATAAAATAAAATGAATTTAGACTTACTTATTGATGGAAATTATATACTAAGTAAATTAGTTTTTACATTACATAAACATAATTTACTTTATGGTGGATTACATAAGGCACTTGAGAATAATATATCAGGATATAGAAAGTGGTATCCATTTACAAACATATATTTAGTTAGTGATTCCAAGGAAAAATCTTGGAGAAAAAAAATAGTTGATGATTATAAAGGAACCAGGAAAAAAGATACAGATATTGACTGGAACTTTGTTTACACTGCTTATGGTGAATTTAAGGATTCACTAAAAAATATTAAAGTATTAGAAGCACCACATATTGAAGGAGATGACTGGTTGAGTTATTTAACAGAGAGAGCAAATCATGAAGGAAGGTCAGTAATTATAGTTTCAAATGACTATGATATTAAACAAATGGTTAACTACTCATTAAACCCTCTTACAATTAATTTGATGACTAATGAGATGTATAACAAAGAAAAACTATTCTTACCAAAGAACTACCAAGTTTTCTTAAACAAACTATCAAGATTACCAAATGATGACATTTTTAATCTAAATGATAATGTTGAGTTTATTGGACTATTAGATAATTTCATAAACAAATATGAAGTTCATGAGATTGACCCAATGGAATCTTTAATCATTAAGATTATATCTGGTGATTCCAGTGATAATATTGGTTCAGTTTGGAGTGTTACAAAGAATGGTAAGAAAAGAGGAATTGGTGCAGCAGGTGCCAAGACAATCTATGATGAGTATTTATTAGAGTTTGGAGAAGTTAATCTATTGGATCCAGACTTACATGAAAACATTGCAGATTTAATCTGTGAGAAAAAGAAACTAAGTAAAAGCCAAATATCACCAATTGTTGGTAATATAGAACAGAATGTTAGATTGATTGATTTAAGAATATCAAATCTTCCAGATGAGGTTGTTAGTAGAATGACAAAAGTATTTGATGGTATATGAAAGAAAAGAAATTAAAAAAGATAGTTCAACTTGTAGTTGAAGAGGTAAGGGATTATGATAGACCTATGAAAACACAGATGTACACAGGAGACTGGGCAGAATGTGATGAAGATGTTAGTGGAAAATTAAAAACAATGTTACTAAATCTATTAAACTATAGAAATAATATCAATATTAATATAAATGATAACTCACTTTCAATAAATACTGATAATTTATCAGGGGTTAAGAAATCAAGAAGTAGTAATAGTGGTTTAACTAAAGTTAGTGATGATGATTACTTCTCTGTAGAAATTATTAAAGAGATAGGATTTAGTATAAATAGAGGTTATAATGTAAGGTCACAATATTTAGATTCTAAAATGTATGATGAGATATTACCACTTGCTACTAATAAATTAAAAGAGATTAATAGTGAAAACTTTAATGATATTTGGAATGATGTAATGAAAGAATCAGGATTGATGAGAGATAATAATATAGATGAACTATTAAAAAATATTGAATAATGACTAATATTGATAAAAAGATAATTCAAAAATGGGCACCTATAATTGAAAGTTTATTCAATTTTAGAAATAAAATTCTAACAGAACATATATGTAATTATTGTGAATATCATTCACTATCATATTACAATAGTGAAGATGCTAATAATTTGACTGATAGGTTAAATGAAATAAAACATAAAATTGATAATTCAGAAAGAGTTGGTATTGTTAGAAATGTTTTCAATATATTCACTGGTGTAGAAGAATATGAATTATCTAATGGTAGATATGTAACAATTAACTCATCCAATTATGAACTTTCTCAAGATGAGTTAATACAAGTATTAGGATTAGAATATATGAAGTATTATGATCCAATTGAATTTAGAGATAAACAAATAGATAAAATTATACTATAAATGGCAGTAAAAATTTTATGATAATTTTTTTTTAATATATAACATATACAAAAAATTAAGTAAAATTATGAAAAAGTGTAGTAAGTGTAAAATAGAAAAAGAGTACTCATTTTTTGGTGTTAGAAAAGCATCAAAAGATGGGTATTCTTATGTTTGTAAAGAATGTAAAGTTTTAATTGATAAAGAATACCAATTAAATAATCCTCAAAAAATTAAAGATAGAAACAAAAAATATTATATTGAAAACAAAGATTCTATAAAAGAAACAAGTAGAAAATATTATACTGAAAACAAAGAGATTTGTAATCAAAAAAATATTAATAATTATTATCTTAATAGAGATGAAAGAATAGAAAAGACAAAAGAGTATTATATTAAAAATACTGATAAAATTAAAAACAAAAGTAAAAAATACTATATTGAAAATAAGGATAGTATTAAAATAAAAGTAAAATTATGGGCTGAAAAGAATCCTGATAAAGTCAAAGAATATAATACTAAATATAGAGAAATTAACAAAGATGAAATTAAGTTATATAAGGCATATTATTACTATAATAATAGAAATAAAATAAACAAATATCAAAGAGAATACTATAAAAAAAGAAAGTATATCAAATCTTGGAGATCAATACTATATAGATATTGTAAATATTTTTCAGTAGAAAAGAAGAATAGTACAAAGAATCTTTTAGGTTATAGTCCAATTTCACTTAAAAAAAGAATTGAATGTCAATTTAAGGAAGGTATGTCTTGGGATAACTATGGTGAATGGGAAATTGATCACAAAAAGCCTCTATCAAAATTTAATGAGGAAACTAAACCAAGTATAGTAAATGCACTATCAAATCTACAACCTCTTTGGAAAGAAGAAAACAGAACTAAAAGTAATAAATGGTAATAAATAATATAATAGGAGTTTTTGATGCAATGATTAAAAATAAAAGTAATTGGAAATATGTTACAGATAAACAAAAAGAGGAATTCTCTTTTATATTCAATCGTTATTTTTCTAAGAAATATATTGAACAAGCAGCACTTATGAACCTTAAAGGAATTGATAAAGTACTTATTATGGACTTGTGGTACAACTTTATGTTAACACAACCATTTCCAAGGTGGTTCTGGTCTAAAAGTGATAAGGTAGATAAACCCAAAATTACAGAAAAAGAATTTAAGATGTTAGTTATCAAACTAAAGGTTAAACCAGATGATATTAATTATCTAATAGATAAACATCCAGAGTTCATTAAAGATGAACTTGACTATTACAAAAAACTAGAAAAACAAATATAATATGGAAGTGAAAACAACAGAAGGTATGAATTTTTATGTAGTCCGTACACAAGGAAACCGTGAAAAATCAGTTGCAGAAAAAATTAAAAAAGAAGGAGAAACAGGAGATCTTACTGGTAAAATAGGACAAGTTCTTGTTCCACTTGAAAAGTCAATGTTCTTAAAAAACAATAAGAAAGTAGAGAAAGAAACTATTATGTTTCCAGGTTACATTTTTATGGAAACCAATTCACTTGGTGAGTTAAAATACTTTCTTAAAGGAGTTAAAGGTGCAACAGGATTCTTAGCTGAAAGAAATGGTGATATTCAATCATTAACAGAAGCAGAAGTAAACAAAATGATTGGTAAACAAACTGAATCAATGAATAAGAAAATTGAAAATGTTTTTGTTGTTGGTGAAGAAGTTACTATCAATGAAGGACCATTTGCTACAATGAAAGCAACTATTGATAAAATTGAAGATCAAAAAGTAATATTGGCAGTATCTATCTTTGGTAGAAAAACTCCACTTACTTTAGAAATGCATCAAATTGATAAAAAACATTCATAGTGATGACACAATCTGAATTCTTATCTAAACTAAATAAAGCAGCAAATACAATTGCAAGAGGAAGTGTTAGAGGTTCAGCTAATTATATAACTGTGTCAAAACAATGGTATGATTATTTTAATAATACAAAATCAGAAATGAGGAAAGAGAAAATTAATAGGATATTAAATGCAGGAGAAGAATAAAAGAGAAGAGTTAATAGACTTACTTAACTCTGTTGTAGAACCAAATGGTACACCATACTTTTCAAAAGATTGGATAGTAGAAAATATAATGGGAATAAAGGATAAATCAAGAGAAAGAAAGAAGAAAATTAAAAGAATATTAAAAGATGAATAAACAAGATAGATACGATAGAGTATATCTCAATATGGCAACTGAATGGGCAACTCTTTCACATTGCACAAGAAAACAAGTAGGTGCTATAATAGTTAAAAATGGTATGATTGTATCAGATGGTTACAATGGAACACCTACAGGGTTTGATAACACTTGTGAGACTGATGAAAATGAAACTAATTGGTTTGTTATTCATGCAGAAGCCAATGCTATCTTAAAGTGTGCTAAACATGGTCAATCTTGTGATGGTGCAACATTATATCAAACACACTCACCTTGTAAAGACTGTTCTAAATTAGTTCTTCAATCAGGAATTAAGAGATTAGTTTATCATGAAGATTATAAAGACATTACAGGTGTAGAGTTTTTAAGAGAAGCAGGAGTAGAAATAGTAAAAATATAATTATGTTTGATAGTATAATAAATAATCCAATACAAGTAAGTAAATCACATTTGATTCCTGTTAATAATCATAGTTTAGATGCTGTTATACAACTTATAACTAATTGTAGAGATTTAGGTATAGGAGTACAATATGCCACATTTGATATATCATTATGGTTAAATGATTTCTTAGTTAATAATTATTCAAAGATAAAGTATGTAACAGCTCTACCTCGATTTACATTAGAATATATTGAGAATGATAGACCACACTCAAAAATTATTGATTGTGAACCAATTCAGTTTGATGGTGATGATGAATTACAAAAGTTTTTTGATGGTAAAGATGGTAGAACATTAGTTATATATGTCATAGGTAAGTATATTGATTTGAAAACACTTAAAGTGTTTTATAGAATGAGATATGCTGATATAACTGAGAAGTATGAAGAGAGAGAAATGAAAATAAATAAAATATTACAATAATGGAACTAATTACAACAAGAGTATGTATGGCCTCACAAATAGGAGTACATGGGAATTTATTTGGTGGTGAAATGCTAAGTATTCTAGATGAATCTGGTGCGGTCTATACCTGTCAGATTTGTGACACACCAAGAATGGTTACAAAGAAAATTGAAGAAGTAATTTTTCAAAGACCAGTTAAGACTGGCAACTTAATTAAGATATATGGAAGTGTTGAGAAGATAGGTAATACATCTATCACAATCAATCTTGAGGCAAGAAAACATAATGTTTATACTGGAGTTCAAGACTTAGTTTGTTCAACCAAAATGGTATTTGTTAGAATTGATGATGAAGGAGCACCAGTGCCAATTTCTGAGAGAGTTAAGAAGAGATATGATGATAGAGTTAAATTGTTTGGTAGAGGTTTACTAACACCAGAGGAAATGATTATAGAGAGAAATAAAAGAAAAGAGGACAAATAGTCCTCTTTTTATTTATAGTTCATAAAATGTAGTGTAAACATCATCATAGACTTCCCAAACACTATCTTCATCAGTATTTGTAATCTTTGAAACATTTTCTACAAATTCATATTTTGTTTCTTTTGTCATATCTGCATCTGGAAAATAAGGTTTTTTATTTTCATCACAATCTTCTACTTTTAATAAATTCTCAAATGCTTGTTTAATAGTAATTTCATTTTTACTTAATTGATCCAAAGTTGTATCAATAAAATTGTCAGCAGTATTACATAATGTTGAGAAGAAGTGATATTTCATAGTGTTTGATTTTGTTATACAAATATATGGTCATTTTTTGACATCACCAAATTATTTCAGTAATTCATTTAATTTATAATCTCTCATATCAATTAAACCAAATATAAAATCTTGTACTTTCTTTTGTGCAACTACTTTAGCTTGATCTAAAGTTTCATATTCAGTTCTGTCAGATGCTGCAGTATTATCTATGTGCATATAAATTGTATATCCAGTAGATTTACCATTATCATCATATTTTGTATGTATGTCAGCTACTTGATGTCCATTTAACATACCATGATAGTAAACATAATCATCTACTAATTCAACATATTCTTTTTTCCAAATTATTTCTTTTAGACTAATCATTTTAATATCTGATTTATTTTTTCATTTCTTGCCATAACTAATTTAATTCTTACTTCTTCTTCTTTATATAGTTGTAACATATAACTTTTTGTCACTGTTGCAAAGTAACCATTAAAACTACCTTTGTTAGGATTATAGTGAGTTTTCTTAGATAAGACTAAGTTTACAAGTTCATTAATATCAATATGTTCTGCAATTTTTGTTTTTCTTGAATAAAATCCAAGACATTTAATGACTAAAGCTTTTATCTCACTATCCATTTAATAACTTTTTTAATTTGTAATCTCTTAAATCATCTGTATATAGAAAATCCAATTCGGATTCTTCAAACCAATGAGGTGGTCTATTAGGTAGTAAATAAAAATCATTAGGATATATTATATTATCAATATAATAAATATTTATATCATCAACAGACTTACATTTAGTTATAACACCTTTTTTACCTTTTAATTTTTCACTTTCTCTGGTTATAATTACAACCTGATTACCCTTTGAGAACTTGAAATTGTTTTCTGTATTTGAATACTGCAAGGTCTTTAGCTTTAGCTTCAATCTCTGTATCAAAGTCAAGACCAAATGTTTTAATTTCTTCATAAATGTAATCTGCATGTGCTGTATTTTTACCTGATGTATCTTCTAATGTTTTTGGTGAACTCATATGAGTTAGAACTCTTGTATTCCAAGTAGAGTGTGCCAACCTTAGAGCTTCTTCCATAGTTTGGTCTTGTGGACCATAGTTATAGTGATGTTGGTCAAATGTAATTGGAATACCAATAACTTGGTGAACCATTTCATGTAACATCTTAACTGAGTATTGATTACCACCATCATCATTCTCTACAACTAACCTTTTCTTACAAGACTCTGATAAGTTTTCAAACTGATCTTTTTTAGTTTTTCCTTCATTTATACCCATTGAAAGGCAACAATATCCTATATTTTTCATGTTACAAATATACAAAAATATATTAACAAACCAATTATAGATAATTAATTTTAATATATACATTATGAAAATACAAAGATTTAACCAATTTATTCTTGAAGCACAAGATGATGCTCAAGTACAAGCTCAAGCACCAGAAGGACAAGCTCAAGCACCAGCAGAACAAACACCTATGGAAGAACCAGCGGGTGAATTTGCAGAAGTACAAAATGATACACCTGCATCATATGTTGACTCACTTTTAATCTCAATGAAAAAGAAGATAGAAAAAATGTTTGAGGAAAATGGAGATGATGAACAAGCTGAGAATGAAAATGATATTAAGAAAGCTAAATTAAATAAGAAACGTAATGGTAATAGTCCAACTTTCAAAGAGTTTAATTTAAGACTTGAGAGTTGTGAAGTAGCAACACGTTCATTACTTAATGATACATTAACAGTTAAATTCTCTGATGATGAAAACTGGTATAACCTTTTAGTATCTATTAATATGAAGAATGCTATTCCTAAAGATAAGACTAAAGACTTCTCTGTAAAAGACATTAAACAATGTTTTATTAAGTTCAAAAAATATGATAATGAAACTCAAGAAGTTATTGGACAAATAACAAGAAATACTGATCCAAATACAATAGATGAAGAGTTTATTGTTAATCTTAAAATTGAATTAGATGACCAGTTTGGTGATGAAGAAGAATTTGAAATAGAAACATAATGATTAAAAAGTATATTCAATTTATTAATGAAAATCATGATTTACCTGAGTTAAATTCTTTTGATGAACTAGATGAGATATTAGATAGATCAGGTTTTGATTATAATTCAAGACCTTTAACAGATAAAGAAAAAGAACTTCTTGATGAGTATTGTAAAAGATTTGAATCTAAATTTTTATTAACACATGAACAAATTAATGAAGTATTACTTGATTTAGATTTAATTGATAACCTAAGTTTTGAAATAACAAATATTTTAATTAAAGTTGTTGATGGTAAAGATGTAACAAGTACAGACTTTAATTACAGAAATGAAGTAAGAGATGATGTAAGAGGTTTAATTTCAATGAAAAGATGGTATAATAATTTTATTGGTGAAATGGTTAGACCTGCACACTCAATAATTATTCAAAAAGATCCTAAAACACCTTTTGATAATGAAGAAGTATATAAGTATCTTGAGATGGTAAAAGAAACCTTTGAAGAGATGTGTGAATGTAATGTAATACTTGATAAAGGTGGTAAATATTCAATGCAACTTAGAATTGAATATCCTGAAACTACAATTGAATAGGGAACATGTTACATTTAATAAATAAGTTATGTTAAATATAGTAACCAATTATCAAATCTTACAAGAGTTCAAGAGATCACAATACTTCAAAGTTAATCTTGGATTAATTCCAACTGTTGAAAAGAATGGAACCAGAAAATTTAATGACAATGACCAATTTGCATTTAGTTACAATAATGCGTATAATACTACTATCTATGGTCAGGGTAATATAGGTAATATAAAATTATACACTGACCATTATATTACAGATCCTATTTTTGTAGTTTATACAATGGATTTTGAAGAGTTTATATTTGACTTTGATAGAATTATGTTGAGAGATAAGGGTATTGATAAATACTTAGGTTTTATAATAAAAACTGTTGAGGAACAATATGATGCAAGAGTTGAAGCAAATGAATTAAAGAAGAAAGAAGAGAAACCTTTAGGTAATGCAGAAAATATATTTGCTAATCCAGGTAATGTAAACTATGAAGACTTAAAAGAATATCTTAAAAATAAAAATAAAGATAGGTACTCATAAAAAGTTATAAAGAATCTTATAAATCTCTATTTTATCTTCATCTGGTAAATCATCAAAGTTTTGAGCATATTCTAAATCTTCATCAAATATATTTAGGTATATTCTTTTGTTGCTTTGATTCCATTCAATACTATCAAATTCTGCCATACTTAATGGTAGATTAATAACTAACTCTGGTGTACCATCACCTAAAGTTTTAATTAATATTTTAACCTTTTTTCTTATAACAGAATTAAATATTTCTTTCATAGAGTATATATAAAAAAACCCAGTAATAATTACTGGGTTTTAATTTTGTTACTCTTCTGAAACATCTTCATAACTAACATCCTCAATGTTGTCTCCTTCATTTACAGGTTGTTCAGGTTCTGATTCTGATTGTTGGTAAAGTCTTGTACTAATACCACCCCAAGTTTCATTTAATTTATTTGTAGCTTCATCAACTTTAGTCACATCTTTTTGAGAATGTGCTTCTTTTAATGTTTCTAAATCAGCTTTTAAAGCATCTCTATCTTCATCAGTTAATTTTTCATCAAACTCTTTAATTTGTTTTTCAGTTTGGAAGATTAAGTTGTCTGCACTATTAAGTTTGTCAACCAATTCTCTTTCAATTCTGTCAGATTCTGCATTGGCTTCAGCATCAGCTTTCATTTGTTCAATCTCTTCTTTAGATAGTTGAGATCCACCTTCAATTCTGATTTTGTTTTCTTTTCCAGTTGCTTTATCTTTTGCAGTTACTGATAAGATACCATTAGCATCGATATCCAAAATTACCTCAACTTGTGGGATTCCTCTTGGTGCAGGTGGAATACCATCTAAGTGGAATCTACCTAAAGAACGATTGTCTCTTGCCATAGGTCTTTCACCTTGAAGACAATGAATCTCTACAGATGATTGGTTATCAGATGCAGTTGAGAATGTTTCACTTTTTCTTGTAGGGATAGTTGTGTTAGCCTCAATTAATTTAGTGAATACACCACCCATTGTTTCAATACCTAATGATAATGGAGTAACATCTAATAAAAGAACATCACTAATACCACCATTTAATACTGCACCTTGAATAGCAGCTCCTAATGCAACAACTTCATCTGGATTAACAGATTTGTTTGCTTTCTTACCAATGAATGTTTCAATGGCTTCTTGAACTGCTGGGATTCTTGTAGAACCACCAACCAAGATAACTTCATCAATATCACTTGTATTTAATTTAGCATTTTTAAGAGCACTCTTAGCACAATTAATTGCTCTTTCAACTAATGAACTTGTCATTTGGTCAAACTTAGCTTTAGTTAATTGCTTAACAAAGTGTAATGGTTGATTGTCTCTTGAAGTGATATAAGGAAGATTAATATCAGTTTGAGAAGAAGAAGATAATTCAATCTTAGCTTTTTCAGCAGCTTCTTTTAATCTTTGTAATGCCATTGTATCTTGAGATAAGTCAACACCACTTTCAGATTTGAAATCTTCAATCATCCAGTTGATAATAGCATTATCAAAATCATCACCACCTAAGTGAGTATCACCATCAGTAGATTTAACTTCAAATACACCATCACCAATTTCTAATACAGACACATCATGAGTTCCCCCACCACAGTCAAATACTAAGATTTTAGATTCTGTTTGTTTTTTATCTAAACCATAAGCCAATGCTGCTGCTGTAGGTTCATTGATAATTCTTTCAACTTTCAAACCAGCAATTTCACCAGCTTCAATAGTTGCAGTTCTTTCTGCATCACCAAAGTAAGCAGGAACTGTAATAACTGCTCTTGTTACTTCATGACCTAAATAGTCTTCTGCAGTTTTTTTCATTTTTTGTAGAATCATTGCAGAAATTTCTTGTGGAGTATAAACTCTATCATCAATTTTTACACCTGGTACATTCTTACCAGTTTTTTCTACTTTATAAGGAACTCTTTTTGCTTCATCTTTCAATGAAGAATAATCTTTCCCTATAAATCTTTTTATTGAGAAAACAGTTTTTTCAGGATTAGTAACTGCTTGTCTTTTAGCAGGATCTCCAACTTTTCTATCTTCTTTTGTGAATCCTACAATTGAAGGTGTAGTTCTTTTACCTTCTGAGTTTGAAATTACAATTGGCTCACCACCTTGTACAATAGCAATAGCTGAGTTGGTAGTTCCAAGATCAATTCCTACGATTACATCATTTTTGTTCATAACTTATTTAATTTATTTTTTGTGATTAATAATATTCAATTTTTGTACCAAAGTTTATTATATGACAAAAGGTTCATAAAAATATATGATTGGTTTTTAATACTGACTATTTGTCAGTTTTTTTTATTACTACATTATTATATAAATTATTTCAAAAAAGTTTATGGTATAGACAGATGTAAGTCTATTTAATATATACAAACAAATATAATAAAAATTTATGAGTTCTGGTATATACAATATAAGGAATATAAAAAATGGTAAAATTTATATAGGCTCTGCTATCAATATTAAAAATAGAGGTCATGTACATATAAATGAACTTGAGAATAACAAACATCACTCAAAACACCTACAACACTCTTGGAATAAATATGGTAAGAACAATTTTGTTTTTGAGGTAATAGAATATACTGATGTACAAAATCTATTAGAAAGAGAACAATTTTGGATGGACTTTTTTCAGTCATATTTTGACTATAATGGTTATAATATATGTAAGGTTGCTGGTAGTGTATTAGGTCTTAAACATAGTGATTATAGTAAAAAGAAAATGAGTGATGCTAAAATAGGTAAAGATTCTTGGAATAAGGGTAAGTTAAATATCTACACAAATGAAACTAAAAAGAAAATGAGTGAAGCTAAAATAGGTAATACTTGGATGCTTGGTAAAAAAGCATCCAATGAAAGTAAAAGAAAAATGAGTGAAGCTAAAATAAATAAAAAAGCATCTGATGAAACTAAAAAGAAAATGAGTGATACTCGTACTGGAAAAAAACAAAGGGGTAAAACAATTATAAACTCTAAAGGTGAAACTTTTAATCATATAGAAGATGTTTCAATAATCTATAATTTATCTATTAGTTATTTATATAAAATACTGAAAGGTCATAAAAAGAATACAACTGATCTATCTTACCTAACCTAATAGTTTGGTTAAATTAACATTTCTATTAATTAATTTATCACCACCTAATTTAGTTCTAATGTGTTCTTTTGAGAACTTGTAAGATCTACCATCAGATAAACACTCTGCAATGATAGGATATTTTCTGTTTCTTGTTTTAATATCATAAATTTTGTAAACACCATTCTTACCTTCAAAGGTCATTCCAAGAATGTTTTGTGTGAAACCTAATGATTTACAAATTGCAGTGTGAACATTACTTACTTTTTCATTTTTCTCTAAAGTTGTAACTTTCATACTTGTTGTGTAGTAAGCACTATTAAAGGATATACTACCAAATGCAATAGTTACATTTTCTTCTTTAGCAATTGCAGCAATAGCTTTATTAATTTTGGCTTGGATTTTATTAATCTTAGTGTCTGTTATCATAAGTATCTCTGTTTTGTTTTACAAAGATACAAATAATTTTTAATCCAACAAACTATCCAACAAACTTTTTGCAACTAAATACCGCCATTTTGCATTTGCAATCTAAATTCAGTTATTAGTATAGAAAGTATAGATTGCAAAGATAATATTGTCTATCACTTAAAACTTTTGTTGGTTTACCATTAAAATCTTCTTTAACTAATTTAGTATTAGTCTTTAATTGTTTCTGTAATGAAAGAACAAATGAATTATGACCATCATAAGCTCTAATTTTTTTGTTTAACTCTACTTTCTCTGTTATTTCCATATGCTGTTTAATTTAAGTTTGCAAATATATATAAAACTTCATTAGCAATTTACATATAATAATAAAATATTTATGAATATATATGAAAATTACAATAACACCAGAAGAGATAATTAAACGTTGCCTTTGGGACACATACGTTTACTATGTTGTTGGTTCTGAAAAAGAAGCTGAAAGAATGCTTAAAGAAAATTTAGAAATTGAAGTATCTGAAAGAGATGCATTAGTTATGGGTTTACTTAAAATAGTGGAGACTACAAACTTAATACATAGATTTAATACTCATGTTACAGAGTTCTTAACTAATAAATCTATAAAGGATCCAAAGAAAGATGGATTACTAATTAGAAAGAAAACTTTAGACTTAGCTATTGATAAGTTCTTAGATAAGTTTCCTGACTATTGGGAACCTAATTCTGCTTGGGTTAACTCATTAAAAGAATTGGTTATCTATATTGATGGAATGAAAGTATTGGTTGAAAAACTAGAAATAACACAAATAGAAGATAAAAATGTTGTATATGAATTTTATAATTCAAATGCAGTGAAAAAATTACTTAAATTTAATTATTGAGAGGAAAAAAGACAGGTTAAATACCTGTCTTTTTTTTATATATGTTTCCAACTTAATCTATTAACTATCTTGAATATACATCCAACTCTAACATTGAATATTTTTGCAAGTTCTATTTGTTTATACTCTTTTTTATCCCAATATGATCTTATCAATAATATATCACTTTCTTTAAGTTTTGAACCACCATTATTCTCACCACTTATTTTTTCTATAGATAAATTATTATGTTTCTTTCCCAACATAGGTGGAACATATTCATCACTATCTATTCTTTTCTTTTGTGAAAGAGACATTTTACTTATAGTTTCATTTGAATAAATCCCTGTTTTGCCCTTATTCCAAGGTTCTTTATTTTTCATTCTATCACTTGCCTTCTTTCTACTCTCGGTAGACCACTTAACACCTGTATTATTATGTGCAACCTTTCTTATATTATATTCAGGTTGAAAGAAGTCAATCCAGTTTTGTTCTCTAATAATTAAGTTAGATTTATCAACATATTCTATTACTTCAAATATGAAATTTTCAGAGCCATATTTGTTAAAAGCTCTTTGTAAATGTATATTTACATGTTTATTATTTGATAACTTATGTCTATGAACATTCCATCTATTTTTTATATTTGATGCACTACCAACATAAATATCATTATTAATTATATTTCTTATATTGTAAATTCCTGTTTTCATATAGTATATATTAAAAAGTCAGCCTCTCCTTTACAAAATAATAAAAACAAATAGAAGATATAATATATAATAGTATGACAAAAATTGACTTCCTATTTATACAACTATACATTAAAAAGAAATATAATAAAAAGGTTGAAGAATATTTCAACACAACAAAACAAAGTGTCTCTGATTGGCGTATTAAGAATGAATTACCTCCTATTAGGTTAATTCAATTTTATGATAATGAGAAAACACTTGATTTAGAAAAACTATTAAAAATAATTTATAAAAATGGAGAAGAATAATATTGAAATTGAAAGTGTAGAAAATGAATTAAATGATAAATATTTAAGAAAATGTGCAGAACTTGAGAACTACAAAAGAAGAGTTCAAAAAGAAAAAGAAGATTTGGTATTAAATACCAAAACAAAAATGTTATCTGCTGTATTAGATATGGATAGTGATATTACTATTGCTATTAAATCAATGGATAAGGTTGATAAAGGTTTATTATTAATTGCTCAAAAATTAGAAACATTCCTTAAAAATCAAGGAATTGAAACTATTCAAACTGAAACCTATGATGAAGATTTACATGAAGTAATCTCTGTATTAGAAACAGGTGAAAGTAAAATTATTGATGTTGTAACTAAAGGTTATTCATTAAATGGTAAAGTATTCAGATATCCTAAAATAGTTTTAAGTAGATAATGAATGATGATAGAACTATATTTGATTTAAGAGAAGATCCAATGTTAAGAGAAGAATTACTTGATACATTGGAAAGTATGTTAAGATCACGTAGTTCTGATTTCAGAGATACTGTTAGTTATGTATTGGATAATAAATTGGACCTATTCAAAGATTTTGATGGTCCTGTTTATGAAGGTGAAGATAGTATGTTGGACTTAATTTTACCTGCAATCACAAGATTGTATGGTAAATATTTTATTACACCACCAACTATGTTAAAATTAGAAAAATTAGAGTTATATCAATTATCATTTGATATAGACCACTTTATAGATTATCTCATAAATATATTACCAAAGGTTAAAAATTCACTTGCTACTCTTGAGAGTTTAGATAGAACAGCAGAGACTTTATCACTTGTGGTAGATAATTATATAGCAAATAGATTCAAATATGCATATGAGTGTGGTGATATTCTACAAGAAATTAGAGAAGTAAAATTAAAAAAATTAACTAAATAAAAAGGGAGGAAGAATTATTTAATATATATAATAAATATTAAATTAATAATGACTAAGCTATGTAAAAAATGTTTTCATGATAAACAAATAGAAGATTTTTATAAAAATAAAAAACTTAAAGATGGTTATGAAAATAAATGTAAAAAATGTGTTTTAGAAGAAAGAAGTAGTAAAAAGGACATATATTCATTATATAACAAAGAATACTACAATAATAATAGAGATAAAATACTTTTAAATAGAGTAGATAATGATAAAAAGTATTACATTAATAATAAAGAGTATATAAGTTATAAAAACAAAGATAACTATATTCTTAATAAAGAACTTATTTTAAATAGAAATAAAAAATGGGTCAATGATAATAAAGAATATGTTTCAAGTTATAAAAAGGAATACAATATAAAATATAAATCTATTAGAAATAAAAGACATACTGATAATATGATAAATGACCCTTTATATAGATTAAGACATAATATTAGAGGTATTATTAGTAATTCTATAAAAAGTAAAAATGATAAAACTATAGAAATTGTTGGTTGCTCTTTTTATGAACTAAAAACATATTTGGAAAGTATGTTCACTGATTGGATGAATTGGGAAAATTATGGAAAGTATAATGGTGATTTTAACTATGGTTGGGATATAGATCACAAAATACCTTTGTCATCAGCAAAAAATGAAGATGATATAATAAAACTAAATCACTATACCAACTTACAACCATTATGTAGTAAAATAAATAGATATATAAAAAAGGATAAGTTAAATTATGAGAATATGTCAATATAGAAATTGTGATAAAGATATTAGTAATATGAGAATAAATGCAAAATTTTGTTCTAGAAATTGTAAATCTTGTGAAAGAAAATATAAAAGTAATGAAAAAAAGAAATTATTAAAAAATGGACTTATATAATATTTTAGAAATTGATAGAAATGCTTCCCAGGATGAAATAAAGAAAGCATATAGAAGATTATCAAAAAAATATCATCCAGATGTAAATAGTGAAAAAGGATCAGAAGATAAGTTTAAACAAATTGCAGAAGCATATGATATACTATCTGATGAAAATAAAAAATCTAATTATGACAGATTTGGAACAACTGATAATAGAAATCAGAGTAATCCTTTTTCAGGATTTGGACAAGGATTTGGAGATATTTTTGAACAATTCTCAGACATATTTGGTTCAAGAGGTAATCCACAACAAGCAAGAAGACAAAAGGGTGGAGACTTGAGAATTAAAGTTTCTTTAACTATTGATGAGATTATTAATGGTTGTACAAAGAAATTAAAATATAAAAGGCAAGAAACTTGTCAACCTTGTTCAGGTAAAGGTGGATCTGATGTAAGAAGTTGTATTCCTTGTGGTGGAAGAGGAAGAAGAGTAGTTACTCAAAATACACCATTTGGTCAGGTGAGAACTGAAACAGGTTGTCCAGATTGTAATATGACTGGTAAAATTGTTCATAACAAATGTAATTCTTGTAATGGTGATGGTACTACTTTAACTGAACAAACAGTTGATGTTGAAATACCTAAAGGTGTATCAAATGGTATACAATTAACTATGCAAGGATTTGGTAATGCAATTCGTGATGGTATCAATGGTGACTTACAAATTATGATTGATGAAATCAGAGATTATAGTTTTAAAAGAGAAGGTGGTAATATCATAATTGAAAAAGAAATATCTGTACTTGATGCTATTATGGGTGCTAATGTTAAAGTTAATACACCTCATGGTGAAATGGTTGTTACAATTCAACCAGGAACTCAACCAGGTACAGTAACAAGAATGCATGGTAAAGGTATTCCAGATATTAATTATGGATTAGGTGATTTGATTATCAACTTAAAAGTTAAAGTACCTACTAATGTTACAATGGATGAAAGATATGTATTAGAGAAATTAAAAAACTCAAGTAATTTCAATGTCTAAGAAGTATATGGTTAGTTGTGATCCAGCAACAGAGGACCCAACCATGTACACATTTGTATATGATTGGGTTGAGATTAAACCTGATAAAAATATCTCTCGTATGAAAAAGATAGAGAGAATCTTAAAAGACTATTCAGCTGAATAGTCTTTTTTGTATTTAGGTTTTCTTGTATAATTCTTTGCAGTTTTATGAACTTTATGAGTTGCAGTCCATCCAATAGAATTTTGAACTTCCATTTCTCTAGAAGCTTTTTTTCTTGATTTTATAATTTGTTCTTTAGTAATTTTTCCAATTGTTGTCATAGTGTGAGAGATTTTGTTTGTTTGTTATTGTGAGTACAAAGATAGCATTTTATTTTTAATATATACTATAAAATATAAAAAATTTTATGGCAGATACAGCAGATTATATTCCATTTCAAGGTGGTTGGACAATAGATGAGTTTATTGATTTAATACAAACAGAAGTTAGTGTATCTTGTGCATTACCTAAAACCTTACCTGATGCTAACTTACGTCAAATAATTGAAACAAGAGCTTTACCTTGGTTTTATAGAAATTACCAGTATGCTGTTCAGAAAATTTATTATTTAATAAAAAGAGAAGCATTCTTTTCTGATGAGTTCACTAAATATAATTATGTTAATGTTCCTTGTGAAATACAATCAGTTATTTACTTATATGAAGTTAGAAGTGCATCACTTTTCCAATTGGGTATTAACACACCAAACTTATCAGTAAACTTAGGGGTTACTAATCAACCTTACTTATCATCTTATGTAACAACAATTGGTGAATTAGGAGTTTATAAAACATTATTAGATAATATGTCTGATATGCTAAATCAGTTAAATAAATACACACTTAAATATTCATTCAATCAATTAAATCATAGATTACATATCTTAACTAAAGTTGATACTGATGTTATTATTGAAGCCTATGCAAATATACCACAAGAGAATTTATTCAAAGATGACTTATTCTTTAAGTTTTGTGTTGGTTGGGCTAAAGTTCAATTAGGAAATATGATGGGTATGTATGATTTCGTTTTGCCTGGAAATGTAAAAATTAATCATGCTAACTTGATTACTCAAGGTCAGGCAGAGATTAAAGAAGTTGAAGAAGAGATTAAGGGTCAGTCAAATTCCAGTTGGTTTGTGATGGTTAAAAAATAACTTGTTGATTATCAAGTATTTACAAAAATTATCAATTTATTTACCAGGAGAGGTTAAGTTTTTAATATATAGTATATGGAAGAAATTAAATATACAATATACAAACTTATTGATCCAATATCTAATGATATTAGATATATTGGATTGACCTTTAATACCTTAAAACAAAGATTAGGTTCTCACCTTGGAGAAACTGGTAAATCTCACAAATGTAATTGGATTAAAAACTTAAAATCAAATGGATTAAAACCAATAATAGAATCAATTGAAGATAATATATCATCTTATGATGAATGTTGTCTAAGAGAGATATATTATATTGATTACTATAAAAAAATTGGTTGTAATTTAACCAATTCTGCAAGTGGTGGTAATAAGAATAAAAAGATGTCTGATGAGACAAGGAAAAAGATGTCTGATGCTCAAAAAGAAAGATATAAGACATTTAAGTTAGTACTTACAGAAGAGACTAAAAGGGTATTAAGTAAAAAATCAAAAGAAAGATTTCAAAAAGAGGAAGAAAGAGATAAATTAAGAATATCTAATAAGAGATATGAAGATTCCAAAAATGAGGAACAAAAATTAAATGATATTTTAGTTCAACAGACATCCAAATCAGTTTTTCAATATGATAAAGATATGAACTTTGTATCTGAATATCCTTCAATAAAATATGCTGCAAAGAAAAATGGTATAGCTTGTTCCAATATATCTAAATGTTGTAAACATAAGGTTGTAATGGTTGGTGGTTTTGTTTGGAGATTTGAAGGAGACTTAGAGCCACCTGTTTATAAAAGTGGTGGTATAGTTATCAAATATGACTTAGATAATAATTTTATAGAAGAGTATAAAAATGCAAATGTTGCTGGAAAAGAAAATAATATAAATGGAAGTCATGTTTCAAGATGTTGTAAAAAAGTTACTAAATCAGCAGGTGGTTTCATATGGAGATATAAAAATGATATTGATATTTAATATATAATCTATGAAGTATTTAAGAAAATATAATGAGAGTAAAGAAGAGAGGTTGGATCATGATT
>ENA-UPXM01001608-UPXM01001608.1-activated-sludge-metagenome-genome-assembly--contig:-NODE-1608-length-28315-cov-9.360439_pt1 | contig 28315 bp, 24 predicted proteins | sample MGYA00238178_ERZ772708 | MGnify/ENA primary metagenome ERZ772708 (study PRJEB29002, sample SAMN05720212) | activated sludge metagenome | isolation source: anaerobic digester from wastewater... | reverse complement strand
AGGGCACTCTTCCGCCCGTCAGGCCGCCCGATGCGCCCTCGACTTGAAGGCGAAGCGCCTGATTCTTGTCCATCTTCCCGAAGATCCAAAGGAGGATGAACTTCTTTTGAAAGAAGCTCAAGCGCTTTTCGCATCAAGCGAGCTGCCTCAGCTCAATGTACCGTATTGAGTCATCAGGTCGGTTACCGCCTGAACTTTCCGCTCATCGGTATGTTGGATGAGATACTCCTCCTGTCTTAAAACTCCTCCCATATGGATATGGTCTTTCCGATAGCTCATCTTTGAAGGCTGGGAAGCATGGAGATTCATATGATATTCTTCAGCACGAACCATCTTCAATACCCGTTCAATGTTGTGTGCTTTGATTCCCCCGCCGGGCATGATGGTGATCCTGTTCCCATAACGCTCCAACAACTGATTAAGCAGCTCGCTTCCTTCAAACACCGATGGCTCTCCTCCGCTGGTGAGCACTCGCTCCGCTCCCAGCTCGATCAGATCCTCGATCGCTTCAAAGGGATCGACGCTCATGTCGAACGCCCGGTGAAACGTGACCGGAAGCGGTCGGGCGATGGAGATCAGTTCCCCGCTCCGCTTCTTGTCGATCCTCCCTTCAGGGGTGAGAATCCCGAAGACAATCGCATTCGCTCCCGCTTCCTTGAAGAGACGGACATCCTCCTTCATCGCTTCGAACTCCAAGTCGGAGTAGCAGAAATCTCCGCCGCGGGGACGGATCATCACGTTGATCGGAATCGTGGTCTTCGCTTTGGCGACCTTGAACATCCCCAATGTCGGAGTGAGCCCGCCTTCAAAGAGATCGGAGCAGAACTCCACCCGGTCCGCTCCGCCAGCCTCCGCCGCGATGATCGATTCGATGGAATCTAGGCAAATTTCGATAATCTTCATCGTATTTCCTTCTCCTGTGTCAATCCATTGCATGAGCATCTTCTTCTTGTTATCGTACAGTATGGCTAAATTCGTTCCATACAAAAACTACTTCTACAATCGTCTTCACGGAATGTCTTCGCTCGTGGTCACCGCGGTGGGGACCGAACAAAGTCCGCCGGGCTTTGTTCACGGTCCGGAAGTAAGAACCTTTCATACTCTCCATTTCTGCCTCAAAGGGTCGGGAGTGCTGAGGATGAATACCTTGGAACACGATGTGGGAGTCGGTGATCTCATGTTGATCTACCCCAAAATAAAGGTATATCCCAAAGCGGATCGTCAGAATCCCTGGGAGCTTATCTGGGTCGGGTTCAACGGAGCGGATGCCCGTCTGCTTACCAGCGCGATCGGCCTTTCTCCCACCTCTCCGGTCGTTCACACGAATACTCTTGATCGCCAGCGCATCAAACAGGCTTTCGATGCAGTCTATAACGCCCGAGGCGATCGCCCCAGTCAGATCGTGGCGATGACCGGTGCTCTGTACGCCCTGCTCTCGCTTCTGATGGAACTCAGCGGCACGCCCTTTCCCTACACCTCGGGTCAGGAATATATCGACCCGGCGTGCGACTTCATCGCGCTCAACTACAATCGATCGATAACCGTTGAAGATATCGCCCGGCATGTCGGGGTCAGTCGCTCCTGTCTCTATCGGGCGTTCATCAACAACCTCTCCCAATCACCGCAAGAATATCTGACCTCCTACCGGGTAAAAGTCTCGTGCAGCCTCCTGGAACAAAGCAATCTCCCACTGAAGGAGATTGCGTATCGTTGTGGTTTTTCCAGCTCGCTGTACTACTCGAGGGTGTTCAAATCCGTGATGGGAGTTCCCCCTTCCGAGTATCAGATGCGCTGCAATCCCGAATAAAAGCCCATCGGTTACCGGGCAAGCAGTTTTGCCGCCGACTCCTTGTCGACGTACAGGCTCCAATCGGGGTGCGTCTTCAGAAGCGTAGCCGGAACCATCGGATCGACTTTCGATGTAATCGTGTTGTAGACCGCTTCCGCTTTCACCGCATAGGGAACTGCCGAAACGATGTGCTTGCACGCCATGATCTGCTTTGGACTCATCGTGATCGCCGTCTTGGGGACATCATTGAGCGTTGCGAACCACCCTTCGCCCACTTGCTGCTGCTTACAACGATCGTCCAATTCGACGACCATGTATGGCTCGGTGGTATCGAAATTCGCCGGAGGATCGTTGAACGCGATATGTCCGTTTTCACCGATTCCGATTACTCCGACATCGACCGGCTTTTCCTTGATACGTGCGGAAAGCTTCGCGATCTTCCCTTTGATATCGCCTTCCCCGTCGACATAGTGGGCGGCTTTCAGGTTGATCTTGGAAACAAAGCGTTCTTTCAAATACTTGCGGAAGCTTGCAGGGTGGCTTTCCGGCAATCCCACGTATTCGTCAAGGTGAAACATCTCCACCTTCGACCAATCGACGTCGGAATGAAGCAACGCTTCCAAAGTATCGAACTGGCTGGCGCCGGTGGAAAGAATGATCCTGGCTCCACCTTTTTCTTTAATCGCCGCCTGCAACAAATCGACAATCCTCTTGGCTGCTTTTTTCCCCAGCTCTTGCGGGGTATCGGCGATGGTGATGGTAATACTCATGGCAACTCCTCCTAATCTGTCAATGTGTGGGTATTCTCTCCACTCACAAATACACGTTGAATTGAAATATCCTCATCAAAAATAATCAGATCCGCTTGCTTTCCTACAGCGATCGATCCCCTGGTGGAATCGAGTCCCACGAACCGCGCCGGAAGCAGGCTTGAAGCCTTTACCGCTTTCGGCAAACTCAGACCGACATGGCTCATGAGCGTTCGAACCATTCGATCCGTAGTGCACACACTGCCAGCGAACACGGTCTTATCGGGCATCTTTGCGATTCCGTCTTCGACAATCACATCGGTTCCCCCTACGAGCGGACCTAGGATCGACGGCCCTTCCGGCAAGCCGGCAGCCCGCATGCTGTCGGTGGTGGCGCAAATGCTGTCGGCATCCTTGCACTTGTAGATGAGCTGAAGCAGCTCCGGGGGCAAGTGAAGGCCGTCGGCGATGATCTCCAGCTTCAGATCGTCGATCAGATAACCGCTTTCAATCACTCCCAACACTCTGAAGCCGCCTATCCGGATGATCGTGGACATCCCCGAATAGAAGTGGGTCAACAGCTCGACCCCATGATCGACCGCTTTGCGCATTTGTTCGTAATTGGCGCACGTATGTGCGGCGGAAAGATAGATCCCCTCTTTTTTGAGCACATCGGCCATCTCATAGGCGCCCGGCAGTTCGGGAGCGAATGACCAGCGCCGGATCAATCCCTCGCCGGCTTCCAGAATCGGCATATAGTGTCGGGGATCCGGCACTCTGAGGTGACGCTCCTCCATCGCCCCTTTTTCCTTGTGGCAGAAATAAGGCCCTTCCAGATGAAGACCCGGCAAGTGCGGCATCCCCTTCGATACGGCTTTCGCCTCCTTAAAATCTTTGAAGGATTGAAAAAGGTGTTCATCGGTGGAAGAAAGCGTGGTCGGCAAAATGGTGGTCGCGCCAAACTTCATATGCGCTTTGGCGGCCTGAATGAACGCTTCGACACTTCCATCCATATAATCGTATCCGCCGGACCCATGGGTATGGATATCGACAAAACCCGGACTCAGATAGAAGCCTTTGCAGTCAACCACCTTCCCATCAAACGAAGGAGCAGGCATCGGTCCGAATGCCTTGATAATACCATCTTCTTCAAGAAGATACCCATTTTGAATAAGCGAGTCCTCAAGGACCAAGGCTGCATTGATAAATAGGTGCACTCACCCCTCCTCATTCCTACGTAAACGGTACCATGCCCTCTATCCAATCAACCATACAGCTTTGTTGCAGGTGCATATCATTTTGTTGCATCTACACATACTCGGCTTCCCCTCGCTCCACATAACGATCAGTAACCGCTAAAATCAATCCAACCGCCTCATCAAGCCCTTCTTTCGTTGACGAAGCAACCTCCCAGCGAGCGATCCCCTCTTCGCTTCGGCTGATTCGCTGGGCGACCTGGAGCCAGGATCCTTCCAGATCGGAGGTTTCATCGATTTTCAAAGGAAGCCCTTTGCGCATCAACGTCGCATCCAGAGAAGACCCATCTTCCATCTCCTTGAACACCGTCAACCCCCGGTTGGCGAAGATTCCTTCAACCTCACTCACTACAGGTTCAATATGCTTGTCATCAAAGAAGTGGCATGGCCATTCCCTCCGCCTATAGATCGAATCCTGCAGTTCCATCGCACGTTCATATTTCTCGGGATAATGACTGTACATTCGGGCTGTCAGGAGGGCAAAGAACAACGTATTTTCCGTAGAGGCGAACCCTTTGGAAAGATCGTTCAGATCATAGGGAAAGTTCATGTAGTAATGAGCGGATTCTTCACTTGCGAGCACGTATTGATCATCGAGATTTTTTCTAAGCGCTTCTTTGATGAAAGAGTGTCCGTTGCGGATGATGTGAACACCCATCCCCGCTTTTGCCTGAAGCACGACGGAAAGCGGATTGGATTTCACATCGTAAAACATCTGTGGGTTGAACGAAGCGGAACCCCAATACCCTTGAGCGTGAACCGATTTGAAATAGGAGCGGACTTCGGGAATGAGGATGGACAGATTGAATGAGGGGGGCACCTGCTCCCCATGGCAATCCATCAGATCCATTCGGTCACCATCGCCGTCGAAAGCGAACCCGAACGCCCAATCCCCTCGCTTCATCAGCTCGGTCGTCGGTCTCAGCGACTCGTAGGCGATCGGATTGGGTTCCCCGGCAGGAAACGTGCCATCGGGAACAAGGTTCCGAACGGTAAGATCCGCCCCGCTTCGGATCAAGGCTTCGGCAACTTCCGTTCCGGCAGCTCCACAGAGGAAATCAACCATGATCGGCACCCCTTTCAAGGAGGTATCATCAACGCCGGCAAGGGACCGGGAGTATTCGATGAATCGATCGAGGTATCGCCTGATATGCACTCGCCCCCGTGTTTTCGCCGAGGGCTTGTTGGAGCCGGCAACGTAGAAATCCCGAATCACGGTGATTCCTCCTTTCGGTCCGGCACCGAGAGCCAACGCTTGCAACGGCGGAGCGATAAGTTTCAACCCGATATATTCACCGGGATTGTGACTGGCGGTGAACATAATCCCCCCGGCAGATGGGTGTTGCATGCAACTGAAGTAGAATTGACACGTCGAGCTTTGGAGGGGGTTCACGATCACATCCAACCCGAACGCCGGGAAAATCTCTATCGCCTCCTCCATCAGCTGAGGAGCCGCCAAGCGGGCGTCACGACCGAGGACGATGCTGTCAACCGAAAGAATCTCGCGATAATAGCGAGCGATCGCTTCAAGAAGGCGAATGGATAATTCTTTGGGTAAAAACTCGCTTTTGGTCCGGATATCGTATGCCTTGAACATACTCGTATTCAGCGCGATTCGCTCTTTTTCATTCAATCGTAGATAGCTCATCGATCTTCTCCTCTTCTTCAGTCATATACATCACTGTTCTCAGAATATGAAACGGGTCTTTTACCGGTTGACCCGATCGGTTTCAAATTTGTATCCCTTCATTTCCCGGCTTGGCGGGGAATGTCTTAAAGGCGTACCTCACCAAGCGGCGATGCCACGTCAAAAACGCCTGATCCCAAAACGAAAGCAGTCGAGTCGGCAAATGTTCTTGATACATCACCTAACCCATCTTGAATGCTGAAGCAATCGACTTCCCTTGTTTCCGGTTCATTGCGTACACGATCACAAAGACGACGATGAGAAGAACCACCGACAACGCACTCGCCTCGCCAAGTTTTCCATCCGCGACCGCGCCATAGATCTGAATCGGCACGGTTCTCGTTTTCGAGCTGTACAGAAGAATCGTCGTGCTCAATTCCTGAAGCAATGTCGTCAACGTCAAAATCGATCCGCTGATGATCGCAGGCATGATCAGTGGCACACTGACCCGACGGAACGTATAGAACCAGTTCGCCCCGGCGATCGTCGACGCTTCTTCAAGCGAAGGGTTGAGCTGAGAGAGACTCGCCGCGACGCTTCGATATACGTACGGGGTTCGCCTGACCATGTAGGAGATGACGATGATCGTATACGTGCCCGTCAACTTGATGATGCTGTTGCCGCTGAACGCCGACAGAAGCGCGACCGATACAACGGTTCCGGGGAGGATGAACGGCATCATGATCGACATGTCCAGCAAGGCGGCCCCTTTCGGCTTCTTCCGCTCCGTGATATAGGCGACGAGCGAACCGAGCAACGCGGCCAAAACCGTCGCCATGATGGAAAGATAGAAGGTGTTGAACAACTCTTTATGCGAATGTGCCGGGATCCGGGTGTAGTGGCGGAGAGTGAACCCTTCGGGGAAAAGGCCTACCCACTTTTCGAAAAACGACATCACAATGATCGTGACCTGGGGCAGCAGGGAGACGACGAGAATGATCGTGCAGTACACGAATGCGATGATTCGAATCGCTTTGCCGTCGTGCTGCTTGATCTCCGAGTGAGTAGCCGAAATCGTCTCATACTCGTGCCTGCTGACGATTCGTTTTTGCAAATAGAGCACGAGAGCGGTTATCGCGACGTTCACGATCGCAATCGAGGCCGCACCGTTGAGATCCCAGAATCCATTGACTCTGAAGTAGATCAACGTTGGAAGCACATACTTGTCGCCACCGATGATCGCTGGAATTCCGAAGTTCCCGATCGCCCGGACGAACACCAGCAGAGCTCCCGCGCCGAGACTCGGGAGAATCAGGGGGAAGGTGATCGTCCGGAAGATATACCAGCGCGATGCCCCCATCAGCATCCCCGCTTCCTCAAGAAGCGCATTCGCCGAGGCGAACGCCCCGTAGGCAAGCTGGAAGACGAAGGGATAGTAGGTCAGCGTCATGCAGAGAATCATTCCGAACATTCCATAGATCGTCGGAATCGTGATTCCCAGCGGAGCAAGCAGAAGATTCAGGAAATGGCGAATCACCCCTTGACGTCCGAGAAGGATGACCCACGTGAACGCTCCTACGAAGGAAGGCATGATGATGGGAAGGATTCCCAAGCTGAGCATGAAGTTCTTGCCGGGAATCTTCACCCGGGCAACAAAGTACCCCATGGGAACTCCGATGAGAATGCAGAGCCCGGTTACCGACAGACTGACGATGAAGGAGTTGTTCAACGCCTTTTTATACATCGAGCTGGTGAAGAATTTCGTAAACCCGTCGATTGAAAAAGCGCCCATCTGCAGCTTGTTTCCGGAAGGCATGAATGCTCGCAGAATCGTCAAGACCATCGGATACATGAGAAAAATCATCATGAATATCAAGGGAATGGAAAATATCAGATACGGAGTTATATCTTTGCGCATCTTCTTTATAGTAACAGGATCATGGCTCATCAGTTCTGCTCCTCCCGATTGAAAAGGAAAGGCATTCCTTCCTTGAAGCGGATGAAGACCGAATCTTGTTCTCGGACATTGCTCAGATAATGGGGCATATCGATTTCCATCGTCGTGGGACTGATCGCCTTATCCAAGAGCACTTCATATCGAACGACTTGTCCGAGATGCTGAATGATCTGAACCGTTGCGGCTATCGTCTGTTCACTCTCTTCTTCGACGATTTCAAGTTGCTCGGGGCGAGCCCCGACAAAGATCTCGCTCCCCCTTGCAAGGCCGACATTCAACCGGGATCGCTGGGGTTTCACATCTACCACCACCGTCGTGGTATCAATCTTGGCGGAGTGGGAACCTACCAAGGTGGCGTTGAAGAAGTTCATTTTACCGATAAAGTTGGAAACAAAGGCGTTTGAAGGATTCGTATACAGCTCGTCGCTGGTACCGATCTGTTCGATGACCCCTTTGCGCAGCACCGCGAGGCGGTCGCCGATCGCCATCGCCTCTTCCTGGTCATGGGTGACAAAAATGGTCGTGATGTTCGTCGCTTTCTGAATCCGTCGAATCTCCGCCCGCATATAGCGTCGGAGTTTCGCATCCAAGTTGGCCAGCGGTTCATCAAGCAGAAGAATATCCGGATCATATACCAAAGCCCGGGCGATCGCCACACGTTGTTGCTGTCCGCCGGAGAGACCGGTCGGTGAAGGGTTTCGTTTCAACTCCTCGGTCAAGCCGACAAGCTCCATAACTTCGGTGACGCGCCTTCGTATCTCTTTCTCCTCCATCTTTCGAACACGAAGCCCGTAAGCGACGTTTTCAAAGATATTCATATGCGGATAGAGAGCAAATGATTGGAATACCATCCCGATATTCCGCCTGAACGGTGGAATCGAAGTCATGTCCGTATCGCCATAGAGAATATGACCGCTTGTAATCGTCTCCAAGCCTGCGGTTGCTCGAAGCAACGTCGTCTTGCCGCACCCAGAGGGTCCGAGAAGACAGAATAGCTCCCCAGGCTCGATCGAGAATGAAACATCGTTCAAAGCATGGACAGGATTTTTTGAATGGGGATCGAATATTTTATGGATCTTCGAATAGGTCAGATTGAGACTCATGGGTAGCGTACACTCCTCTTAAGAAGATAGCGCTGCCCGGGGGCCTCCCGGGCAGCGGTGGCATTATTACATAAACTCGGAGAACTTGTTGATCAGGTCTTCCTTGATCGCTGCAGCTTCAAGATCATCGTACGGGAAGAGTTTGATTTCCCCGAGAGCCGGAAGATTTTCCGGGCCGGGCAGTTCTTTGGTGACTACACGGCGGTTTCTCGTGGTTCGAATGATTTCATACCCTTCGATGCTCGTGATGAAGTCCATGAACAGCTTCGCATTTTCCAAGTTCGGTCCGTTGGCGATGATCGCCGTGGCGTCAAAGCGGGCGCCGGTTCCTTCAATCGGATACACGTACGTTACCGGAGCTCCCTGACCGATGTACTTGCCGATGTTCGATTCACCGGTAACCGTGATCGCATACTCGCCTCGAGCGACCGATTCCGGGCCGGTGGTGGAGCTTGCCGTGAACACGGTGTTGTCAGCAAGTTTTTTCATGTATGCGTCATCGAACTGCTTGTAGATCATGTACAGCTGGGCGTACGCGGAGCCGGAAAGCGCCGGGTTTGCGAGGATGATTTCGCCTTTGAAGCGCGGATCGACAAGGTCTGCCCATCCTTTCGGATACTCGCTTGGTTTCAGCAAGTTGGTGTTGACCATAATCGCTTGAAGGGGCATTGAAGAACCGTAGAAGCGCGGAACATCCGCATTGTCGCGAACCGACGCATCGATCTTGTCGTGGTTGACGCTCTTATACGGTGCAAGGTATTCATAGGAAAGCTCCATGTTTTCCTTTGCGATCATCAGAAGAATGTCCCCTTCCGGGCGCGGCTGCTCAGAATACAGGCGATTCACCAGCTCGGTCGATCCTGCCCGAATGACGCTTACATTGACGCCGGGATGAAGTTCATTGAATTTCTTCACCAATGCTGCCGCTTCATCTTCAGCAGCTCCGCTCCAGATGACAAGTTTGTCGGTTTTGGCTTTTTCGCCGACGGCCTGGGCGAAAACAGGCATCACTAAAAAGAGGATTGCAAGAGCAACGATAGTGATTTTTTTCATAAAACACCTCCAATGTGTGGTTGCGACACCATTCGATGCCGCTTCCTTTAGTATCGGACACCTACCGCAATAACGCAAGTAAAAATTTTCTTTTTATTGTTTATTTTGGTTTAATTTGCCTATAAAGCAAATTTAGATAAGAATAGACAAATTTGTTCTAGAAAGAAATACCGGTCTTGAATTCACCAAGACCGGCATCATCACTGTATAATACGTACTGTTACTTCAGATTCTCTCTAACATACCTCTGCAGATATCCCTACGCCTCCTTCTTTCTCACGTTATACACGGAAAGCCCAATGGAAAGAGCCGAGAGAAGCAGGAACGTAAGGGAGATCGGACGCTGAACCAGCACTGCCCAATTGTTATTGGAGACAAGCAGTGCACGGTTGAGGTTTTCTTCTGCCATCGGTCCGAGAATGACTCCCAGGACGAGCGGCGCCCCCGGATAGCCCCATCGCTTCATGAAGAAGCCGAGTATTCCGAACACCAGAGCGACCGTAACGTCATACAGGGAGTTGTTCAGACAGAAAGCGCCTACGACACACAGCACCATGATGATCGGCATCAGGAGGGTATCGGGAATCTTCAAGATCGCCGGTGAATACCGGGAACTCAGCAGTCCGAAGCCCAGCATCATGAATTGGATGATGATCATTCCGGAGAAGATCGAATAGACGACATCTAAATTTTCAATGAAGAGAAGCGGTCCGGGCCGTACGCCGATAAGGACGAGAGCTCCGAGCATGACGCTCGTCACCACGTCGCCGGGAACCCCGAGACACAGCATCGGAATAAGCGCACCACCCGTAGTGGCGTTGTTCGCCGATTCCGGAGCGGCAACGCCGCTGAGAGCGCCCTTGCCGAACTGATCCCGATCTTTTGCGAATTTCTGGACAACGTTATACGCGAGGAAACACGCGATTGCTCCGCCGGTTCCGGGAACGATCCCGATGAACACCCCCAACACTCCACCTACGAGAATCGCAGGTATCACCCCTTTGACTTCCTTCCAGGTCGGAAGCACATCCTTTACCGCTTGAATCGTAACCGGTCGTTCCTCATGGGAGGTCTGAACCTGCGTCAATACTTCACTGATCGCAAATACGCCGATGAGAACCGGCAGGAGACTGAAGCCGCCGGCAAGATACATGTTGTTGAACGTCAGGCGGTTGACTCCGACGATCGTATCGATTCCGACACAGGAGACGAGCAACCCGATAGCTCCGGCGATCAGACCTTTGACGACATTCTTTCCCGATGAACTCGCCATGATGGAAAGACCGAAAATACTCAAAGCAAAGTAGTCTGCAGCTTGGAACGACAGGGCGACTCTGGCAAGTTCAGGCGCGATGACGATAAGACAAATCGTACTGATGATGCCTCCGCCGAAGGAAGCGATCGTGGCGATTCCGAGAGCCTTGCCCGCTTTGCCCTGGCGGTTGAGGGGATATCCATCCAGCGTCGTAGCTGAAGCGGAAGGGGTTCCCGGAGTATTGAGAAGAATTCCTGAAATCGATCCGCCGTACATTCCCCCACAGAAGAGACCGCACAGCATGACCAATGAAACACTGGCTGGAAGTCGATAGACCAACGGCAACAGGAGAATGATGCCCATCGATGCCGTGAGGCCCGGCAAAGCTCCGATCACGACACCGATCGCCACTCCGAACGTCATCAAGGCGAAGGTGAACGGCTGAAAAACCAAGGAAAATCCATATGCTAAATTCTGCATCATCTCGCACCCCCTTTAGAAGAGCCTTCCTATGGGAAGGAACACCATGAAGACCACATTGAACAGGACGAAGATGACCGCAGTGCCGATCACGCTCACCAAGATGTTCGTCTTCCATTTCTTGTACCCGAACAGGCGAATAATGCCGACAAGAAAGAATGGGGTAAGGAGCGGAAATCCGATCAGGCTGAGCAACCTCACGTATATCAAGGAGATCACCGCCAACAGAAGCGCTCGTCCTATTTGAGTAAGATACGTACGATCGGTGTTTCTCTCAGGAAGTCCGCCTATCAAACTAGTCCCAATCTGTATAGCGCCCAGGCCGAACATCAGTACGGAAATCACCCGCGGGTACTGGCCCGGTCCGATCCCCCGCTCGGGAACCGGCAAGCTGGCTGTCATCAACCACACTGCGATGCTCAAGGCTATCAGCCCGACACCTACCCAGAGGTCGACTCGCTTTAAATCTTTCATCATCCCCTCCATCTAAAAAGTTGAATCATATTACTTGTTATACCACTTATGTATAACATATTATGTCTTATAGGGTAACTCTAACACATCAATTCATTTTGTCAACTTCTATTACAAATTATTTTTACTATTTGAGAATCCTCTTCCAATTTCTTTTTTTACAAAAACTCAACCCAATACATGGTCATAAAAACTTGCTCTAATACAAGTTAGTTCCGAGGCTACTACTATTTCATTAGGCTGTGTCCAGAGCTCCGTTCACATAGGTTGTAAAAATTGTCCACCAATGTCCACGTTTCTTGGAAAGGAATTCCTACATCATCTTTGCGATTACATGGTACTTTTGGACACTATGGAGGTTTCAGAAGTCAGAGCGTATTTCCAAGAGATAAATAAAATACCGGTCTTGTATCCATCAAGACCGGTATCAGCAATGTGTACGCGCTGTTGTTTAGAACTTTTCCAAGATATCGCTGCGGATGAATGTCTTACCATCAACGACCACTTCGTTTTTGGGGAAGAGGATCGGTCTGGTAATGAATTCAAACCCATCTTTGTGAACAAGAATCGTATCTTCGCTCTTCGTTCCGGTGATCGACGGGTTCCAACAGAAGCCCTGGTTCTCCTGAATCGTTCCCGGAAGGTTGAAGTCGACCCGATAATCGCGGTTGGCGTATCCGATCGGTCCGCCGAGATGATGCTTGAGGAATTCGTCACCGTACCCATGTTCCTCATACAGCTTTTGCGCCGCTTTAAGCGGTTCATGATACGCCCGACCGACGACGGTGTTGACCATCATCGTCGTATCGATCAGCTGATTGAGGCGATATTGCTTGCGCAGTTTGTCGGTTACGGGAACGAAGTTGACATACCGGGTCATACAGACGGTAAGACCCCACTTGCGCATATTTCCACCGATCTGGAAGCGCTCCTTGATCTTTGTGGGGGTAGCAATCGCGTGGCGATAGTTCATCAGCCGATCATCGGCGGCGCACATTAGACTCGTGAACATCATGTCCTGGTCATAGAGCGCGTTCGTAATCCGCTTGATCGCTTCGATCTCGGTATCGCCGGGACGGACGGAGACGGAAGCCTCCTCCAAGGCGAGCGTTGCCATGAAACCGACTTTTCTCATCCGCTCGACTTCCGATTTCGTGAGCGAAAGGCGGAGCTTTTTGATTTCTCCTTCGATATTGGGTCCGAGATCGCTGGTATAGTCGAGGGCGATTCGTCCGGAGGGGACAAGACTCTTCAACGTTCTCGTTTCAAAGCCGGTATCCTGCCATGCGCCGGCATGGATTTTGAAACCCAGCTCTTCGAGCTGTTCCTCATCTCTCATTCTCGGCTCTTCGATGACATTCGTGATGGCGTATGTATTATCCTGGGTCACCAGGAGACCGCACAATCCCATGTCTCCCCAGCCGATGTAGTTCTGACCGCCGCAGGAGAGCCAGGAAAAATCGTCTTGTCGTTTGAGGAATACGCCGTCAAACTCAAGCTTGCTCATCATCGTCCTTACTCGATCCAGCTTAATGCGTAATTCTTCTTTTCTCGTCATTTTTCTTCCTCCGTATTAAAATAGATTTCCTTCATTATCGAATTGAAGTTCATAGGGCTCACCGATAATCTCAAAACGCGGGTCATGTTCAATCTCGGGCACGATCGATTCAGACACCTCGATCTCATTCAAGGAGAGCGTGTTCCGGATTCGAACGATTCGAGCCTCTTCCCATCGCTCGCGGTAACTTGTTTTCATGCACGCTTGAAGCACTTGCCGATCATTCATCAGAACCATCGGGATTTTCACCCCTCCGGTCAGCAATGCGGTGAGCGTGTTCGGGTAGGTTTGAGCGAAGTCGAACTTCTCTACCGCCCGAACGGTCGTGAAATCCGCCATCCCCAAGCCATTGCCGTTTCCGTTGGACTCGGCGGCGATATCCAAGATTGCCACCCGGGTAATCTTCGGTCCGCCCGTGACATGCTCCGAATGGTAGCGACCCACGACGTTCGTATCAAAACCGCTGCCGCTGATATGTTTGCCGATCTCATCGATAATCAAGCCGTCGAGCGTCTCAAAGTGGAGCCGGGCTTCCCAGCTTTTTGAAAGCTTGAGGAGTTCAGCTTCTCTTCTTAAGAGATCTTCGGGGACAATCACCTCAACGTGGGAACACCGGTGGGTGGCGTCCTCCACGAGGGCGACGGCGAAAAGCAGCTTCAAATGGTTCAATGCCTCGGTGGCTATCGATTCAATGTGGCGGGGCATTCGCCCAAATCCGAGATTATGGGCTGTTTCCGCACCTTGCTGCTTTCCAAGGCCGATGGCGATCATCTTGACCAAGCCGCTTTCATACGGACCGCGGAAGCATACATGACTCTTCACGCGGTTGATGATGATCAGATGATCCGCCTCGTGGGCAAGACGATCGACAAGGACCGGCATTCCATCCGGGCACCTGCCGAGCAACACCGTCTCCATCGAACTCTTGATCGGTGCATCCACCTGATCCATGCCGAGCGTCATAAGCATCTTTCTTTGACCCTCGGCGGTGGCGCCGGCGTGACTGCCCATCGCCGGAACGAGAAACGGAATTCCACCGCGCTCTTTAATCGCGGAAACGAGCGTCTGAACAGCTTCGACCTGTCCATCGATACCGCGGCTCCCGATTCCGATCGCCACCGTATCACCTCTCTTCAGCGGTGCCCAAAGCGTTTCGGAAGAGAGCTGATTGTTGAGTGTATCCCGAATATCGACCACCCCCGGGAGAAAGAAGTTCTGGCGCACCTTCACCATTCGAGGGATGGGTATCCCTTCAAGCAGTGAATTAATGACGTGCCACGAACCGCTTCCACCGGTGGTAACCGTCATCCCTACGCCTCCTTCTTTCTCACGTTGTACAAAGCAAGCCCAATGGAAACAAGCGAGAGAAGCAGGAACGTAAGGGAGATCGGGCGTCGGAACAATACCGTCCAATCATTGTTGGAGACAAGCAACGCACGGTTGAGGTTTTCTTCTGCCATCGGTCCGAGAATGACTCCCAGAACGAGCGGGGCTCCCGGATATTTCCATCGCTTCATGAAGAAGCCGAGTATTCCGAACACCAGAGCGACCGTAACGTCATACAGGGAGTTGTTCAGACAGAAAGCGCCTACGACACACAGCACCATGATGATCGGCATCAGGAGGGTATCGGGAATCTTCAAGATCGCCGGTGAATACCGGGAACTCAGCAGTCCGAAGCCCAGCATCATGAATTGGATGATGATCATTCCGGAGAAGATCGAATAGACGACATCTAAATTTTCAATGAAGAGAAGCGGTCCGGGCCGTACGCCGATAAGGACGAGAGCTCCGAGCATGACGCTCGTCACCACGTCGCCGGGAACCCCGAGACACAGCATCGGAATAAGCGCACCACCCGTAGTGGCGTTGTTCGCCGATTCCGGAGCGGCAACGCCGCTGAGAGCGCCCTTGCCGAACTGATCCCGATCTTTTGCGAATTTCTGGACAACGTTATACGCGAGGAAACACGCGATTGCTCCGCCGGTTCCGGGAACGATCCCGATGAACACCCCCAACACTCCACCTACGAGAATCGCAGGTATCACCCCTTTGACTTCCTTCCAGGTCGGAAGCACATCCTTTACCGCTTGAATCGTAACCGGTCGTTCCTCATGGGAGGTCTGAACCTGCGTCAATACTTCACTGATCGCAAATACGCCGATGAGAACCGGCAGGAGACTGAAGCCGCCGGCAAGATACATGTTGTTGAACGTCAGGCGGTTGACTCCGACGATCGTATCGATTCCGACACAGGAGACGAGCAACCCGATAGCTCCGGCGATCAGACCTTTGACGACATTCTTTCCCGATGAACTCGCCATGATGGAAAGACCGAAAATACTCAAAGCAAAGTAGTCTGCAGCTTGGAACGACAGGGCGACTCTGGCAAGTTCAGGCGCGATGACGATAAGACAAATCGTACTGATGATGCCTCCGCCGAAGGAAGCGATCGTGGCGATTCCGAGAGCCTTGCCCGCTTTGCCCTGGCGGTTGAGGGGATATCCATCCAGCGTCGTAGCTGAAGCGGAAGGGGTTCCCGGAGTATTGAGAAGAATTCCTGAAATCGATCCGCCGTACATTCCCCCACAGAAGAGACCGCACAGCATGACCAATGAAACACTGGCTGGAAGTCGATAGACCAACGGCAACAGGAGAATGATGCCCATCGATGCCGTGAGGCCCGGCAAAGCTCCGATCACGACACCGATCGCCACTCCGAACGTCATCAAGGCGAAGGTGAACGGCTGAAAAACCAAGGAAAATCCATATGCTAAATTCTGCATCATCTCGCACCCCCTTTAGAAGAGCCTTCCTATGGGAAGGAACACCATGAAGACCACATTGAACAGGACGAAGATGACCGCAGTGCCGATCACGCTCACCAAGATGTTCGTCTTCCATTTCTTGTACCCGAACAGGCGAATAATGCCGACAAGAAAGAATGGGGTAAGGAGCGGAAATCCGATCAGGCTGAGCAACCTCACGTATATCAAGGAGATCACCGCCAACAGAAGCGCTCGTCCTATTTGAGTAAGATACGTACGATCGGTGTTTCTCTCAGGAAGTCCGCCTATCAAACTAGTCCCAATCTGTATAGCGCCCAGGCCGAACATCAGTACGGAAATCACCCGCGGGTACTGGCCCGGTCCGATCCCCCGCTCGGGAACCGGCAAGCTGGCTGTCATCAACCACACTGCGATGCTCAAGGCTATCAGCCCGACACCTACCCAGAGGTCGACTCGCTTTAAATCTTTCATCATCCCCTCCTTGAATGGATTTGAAAAAGATGTTGCTCCGAAACAAGCCGGAGCAACATCATCAACTCAAACAATCAATATCTATCGCCGAAACCGCCCTCTCGGACGATCTTCTCATAGCGCACGTCGTCCGCTTCGACGATCTTTGAATACTCGGCTCCGGATTTGAACACTGGAGTCGCACCCAATTCTTCCATCTTCTTGATGTAGAGTGGATCTGCAACACACTGCTTGAAGATATTCTCAAGCTTCTTCAGAATCGCCGGCGGAGTTCCTGTAGGAGCTATGACTCCTCTCCACTGCTCCAGTACAAGGTCGATGTTCTGCTCGCGACCCGTCTTTGCAGGAATGGAATCAATCTGTTTGTCGCTGAATACCGCAAGAATTCTCAGCTGACCCCCTTGGACGTTTGATATTCCTTCGGGGGCGATTGCCATGACAGCATCACACTGATGGCTCATCAAACCGGTAATCGCAGGTCCTCCTCCTGAGAAGGGAACGTGGACATACTTGGTTCCGGTCGCTCCTTCAAAGAGCAGTGCCGCCATGTGGTTTCCTCCACCGGTTCCTGCATTACCCAGCGAGATTCCCTCGGGGTTGCGGCGGGCATCGGCAAGGAACTCATCAAGGGTCTTCCATTTGGCATCCGCATTTACTACCAGATAGTTATAGGATGCAACGACCTGACACGCCTCTTCAAATTCCGTCGCTGTAAAGGGAACTTTGGTCATATGGGTTTTAATCAGGTGAGCAACGTTCCAGTGCATGATCGTATACCCATCCGGCGTCGCATTCTTGAACGCGGTGATCGCAGGCACTCCCGCTGCGGCACCTTCGTTTTTAATGACTAGCGGCTGGCCGTTTGCATACTTCGGGAACACTTCAGCGAGAGCCCTGAATACGATATCCGCACCACCACCGGCTGACCACCCAATGACCGCCGTAACAGGCTTGCTTGGGAAGTCGTCAACTGACTCCTCTTGTGCCTGGGCAAACAGAGTACCCGTGACAAGAACGAGAATCATCAAGAACGTCAGAATTTTCTTCATCTCTTTCCTCCTAAAAAGTTGAATCACGTGGCTTCTTCAGCCACCCGTCTATAGGTCACTTTAACATATCCATCCATTTTGTCAACTTCTATTACAAATTAATTCTTTACTACTTGCAAACTCGCTTTCAGTGCCCTATCATTCATTAACATGCAGAATGACGACATCGAATTCATCAATTGTGCGAATGTTCTTAAAGCAATTGAAACCGATTTGAATCAGCCCTCCCGTGCTCAGATCGCCAAGTATCTGGGCTTAAGCAGAACCGCCGTTTCGATGGTCGTCAAAAAGCTTATCGCTGCAAATCTTGTTACCGAGCTTGAAATCGAGAAGAGCGGACGAGGGCGTCCCGGAACTCCGTTAGCCCTTGACGGGAGCTATTGGCATGCGATCGGGGCGGCATACAGCTTGAGATTATGGACCTTTTGTGTGGTGAACCTGAACGGACAACCTATTCTCACCCACACAGAACACGTGGAAACGACCGATCAGGATGAAACGGTGGAAGTGCTCCTCCGAGGTCTGCGGCATGTTGAATCGAAGGTGGACAAACCGCTGCTTCCGGGTTATGGAATCGGACCACCCGGTTTGATCGATCCAAAAACCGGAACCGTTTTCCGTGCCGACGATATGGGTTGGATCAAGGAGCTTCCTCTTAAACGATTGGTTGAAGAAGCAACGGGGAAAAAGGCGTTCATCATCAATCGCTATCGGGCGAACGGGGTCGCCGAGCTGACCTTCGGTGGACATGATCTGACGAAAAACATCATGTATATCGGAGTGGGAACCGGCATTGCCGGCTCCGTCTATTTCGAAGGGACGCTCCTGAACTCCACGAAGTATCGTTTCGGACATATGGTGATCGATCCCCATGGTCCGTTGTGCGGGTGCGGTCAATACGGCTGTCTTCAAGCGATGGCATCGGAAAAAGCGTTGCTTTCATACGCACACGCGAAGATGGAGGAGGATCCGACGTTCCTTGCCTCCTATGCCGACCAACCGATCACCGCAAAGCTCCTCATCGATCTTGCCGAGCAGGGTGATGTTCATGCGCAATCGTGTCTTTCACACATCGCCTCGGCGTTGGGAATCGCGATTTTGACGATCGCAAACGTGATCGCCCCCGATGAGGTTGTCATCGGAGGTCCTATCGGGGATGCCAGCACCTTCCTCGTTGATGAGATTCGGAAGGCGGCGTACGACCACTTGCTTGACTGGCAAGTCAAAGCGCTGACGATCAGCAAAGGAAGCCAAGGTGATTATGGCTCCGTTCTGGGAGCCGCAGCCTTCCTCCTTGAGCAAAAAATGGAGTTGCTCCTCGGCGAAGGCTGCCCCACGATCTCTTAAAGCGGAAGCTTGATTTTCTTTCCGCTCTTGGCGCTGCGATAAATCGCTTCGATCAGTTCAACCGATCGGCGAGCTTCAAGACCGGATACATCAATGGGAGAGTTCTCTCTGATCGATTTCACGAAGGAAGCAAAATTCCTTGTATGGCCATGGTGCCCGATCGCCAGCGGATCGGCAGCTCCGCCACCGGTTTTCGTTGAATCGAGGAACGCTTTGCGAATCTCTTCATCACCGGGCTCTTCATCTTCAAACTGCCAAGCGATAATCGACTCCTCCTCCAAGATCGCACTACCCTTCGTCCCAAGAATCTCCAAACGTTTCAAGAACCCGGGATAGGCGCTGGTCGTTCCTTCGATGACTCCCATTGCGCCATTGTTGAAACGCAATGCCGCCACCGCGGTATCTTCAACTTCGATCCGCTCGTGGGAAAGGGTATCGGCGAAGGCGAATACCTCTGAGACATCACCGACCAACCACAGGAGCAGGTCAATCGCGTGGATCGATTGGTTCATCAACGCACCACCGCCGTCCAATGCCCATGTTCCCCGCCACGCCGCACTGTCGTAGTACGCTTGGCTTCGGTACCATTTTACTTGGGCGTCCGCCATCACGATCTTTCCGAAACGGCCTTTCTCGACCGCCTCCTTGAGAATGCGGGAAGAATCAAAGAACCGGGATTGGAAAATACCGGCGAGTTTTACACCATGTTCCTTACATGCGTCGATGATCTGAGTACAGCGGTCCTTAGTGACCTCCAGCGGCTTCTCGATGATTACGTGCTTCTTCGCCTTCGCCGCAGCCAAGGCTCCTTCAAGGTGGGCTCCCGACGGGCTGGCGATCGCAACGATATCGAGACGGTCATCCGCGAGAAATGCATCCAAGTCGGTATACGCTTTGCATCCATGCTTCTTGGCGAACTCTTTCGCCCGTTCTTCTCGATAGTGGTAACAATTTACAAGCTCACAATCCTTCAACTCTTTTATCGCCCGAGCGTGAAAATCGGCGATTGCACCTAATCCAATGATTCCAAATCCAAGTTTTTTCATCGCTACCTCCATGATTGTATCTACACGCTATCATCCCGGGAATGGAAAGTCAATTTTTTTGTAATATGGTATTACAAATTGATTCTACGATTGTTGAATCAGATCCTTTCCATGGAAGCAACTCTGCGGCACCACTCAGTTTTTCGTTGATCGATAGAAAATGGAGTCCGATTCTTCGTCCATTCTGAAGGTCCACCCACATGAACAGCCAGACATCGCTTCCTACAGGTTGATGGGATATCTGCCGTACTCATAGGCGCTTTCAAACATCGCCATCATATTCTCGGGAGGAACGTCCGGTTGGATATTATGGACTGAACAAAGCACATACCCTCCTCCCGGAGCCAAATCCTTGATTCGCCGTCTTACTTCATCGCGGACATCGCTCACGCTTCCGTAAGGAAGCACCCTATGCGTATCGATGGCTCCCCAGAAGGCCAGCCTGTCCCCAAAGTCTCGTTTCATTTTAGCGGTATCACCCATTCCGACGGTAGAAACCTGGATAGGGTTCAAGGCTTGAACACCGATTTCTATGAAGTCTTCGATAAGCGGATATATGGCCCCGTCGGTATGGTAGAATCTGACAGCGTGGGTATTCTCCTTGAAGAAGTCGAACATCCTCTTCTGAATGGGTTTTACCAATTTGCGATACATGGCAGGAGAAATCATCGTCCGGTCCGTCATACCGAGATCATCGCCACTGACTAATACGACATCAACGTTTTTCCCGACCTCTCGCAAGGCGTTCTCTGCCACTTTCAGTCTGTAGTCCAAAAACCTGTTCATCAAAGCAACGGCAAATTCTTCGTTGACTGCCAAATCCATGAGAAAATTTTCCCATCCCCTTAGTTCACAACAGCGCATGAAAAATGAGCTGTTGATCTGTAAAACAACCGCATAATCCGTCTCGGTGTGAAGTTTCTCCGCACGCTCTTTCAAACCTCGAAATCTGCCGGGGTTATCCGGATCCGGCCATGGGTATTCGTCAATTCTTTCAACAGTATCGATATCGGCCATCGGGGATGCAACAAGATCGTAGTAGAGCCCTCCCTCCGGTCGTTTTTTGACAAGCTGAAATTCATCCCGATACGTATCGTTCCCCAGATCCTCATCTACCCAGCCATCGGGTTTGCCGAGATCCAGCCTGCGAAAATCCACCTTTAACAACTGCAGAACATCTTCATCGACCAAAGCTGTCTGTGAGGATTTACCGGCAACACGGATTTCGCGTTCGGGAAGTCCTAAACATGCTATCAAGTTCTTATATGCTTTGATCGTAATGCCATCTCCTGCCGCCTGCCCGAGATCAATGGGCACACGATCAGGTTCTTTAAGGCTCAATGTAGTAAGAACACGTTCTCTGGATGTCATTTTATTGCCCATTTTTCAAACTCCGCTAACATTTTTACTCTTTACATTAGATAGTAACCGAATCTATCAGCGAGGTACACCGTTACAGCCTTCTATTCAGACATACCTGCAGTGCCACTTCATTTGCGGATGAAGGATCAGGCGTTTATATATTTGTCCCGATAGACGTTTGAATGTTTCAGTTGCGGGGACATCATCTCCAACCATTACGATCACTCGATTTCTTAGGTTCGCTTTCTCGACAGCTTTTACTACATGCTCCATTTCCCTCATCGCAGAAGTCAAAAAGCCGAGCAGCAATACCAAGGGGAACTGCTTTTGAAAAGCTTACGGAAGTAGTGGCAATTGCTTTGGCATCAATCTGGCGTACACTCCTATTCTTTCGATATCGGAGTGACTGTCATTCAATGAAAAACCCGCCGGGAAAAGTGGATTGATATTGGCAAAGTTTCCAGCCCTATAAAAGAGTTCCATTGCTCCCGGAACAACCAAAATCGCTTCCTACAGGTTGATGGGATATCTGCCGTACTCATAGGCGCTTTCAAACATCGCCATCATATTCTCGGGAGGAACGTCCGGTTGGATATTATGGACTGAACAAAGCACATACCCTCCTCCCGGAGCCAAATCCTTGATTCGCCGTCTTACTTCATCGCGGACATCGCTCACGCTTCCGTAAGGAAGCACCCTATGCGTATCGATGGCTCCCCAGAAGGCCAGCCTGTCCCCAAAGTCTCGTTTCATTTTAGCGGTATCACCCTTTTTTAGAAGCCAGAGAACTCTTAGATCTGCTCTTCTGTTAACTGTTTGTTACAGATGATATCATTTAGGATAGCCAGATCCATTTTTGGAGATCAGCCAAAATTCAGCCCTTATTTATCAAAGTTGCTGATACTGGGAAAAAATAAGGGCTGTTTCCTGTTTTCCTATACTTCGGCTAAAATCTTCTCAAATCGTTTGCCGTATGATACAAAGTTTTGCATTCGCCGTTCGTCATTACTATCGACATCCGTATTGTGAAAAACAACTTCCATGTGCGGTTCGATGCTGTAGTAGCCGCTATACCTGTCACGCTTCAGTTCAGCAACGATCTTTCGGACATCTCCGGCACCTTCACCGGGGAAGAAGTAGAGCTCTTTCCGATTGGAATCCCATTTGGCATCCTTGATATGGACATGCTCGATATGGTCTTTTACAGCACTAAAAAACTCGTAGGAGTTCTGAGCCGCATACGGAAACTCACTCCTGCCATCGATTGTTATAGGAGGGTTGCCCGTGTCAAAGACCAACTTCATTCCCTTGACCGCTTCAAGCATTTCAAAGGTATGTTCGACACTGAGCCCTCCGTAGGTGTGGCAGTTCTCATGGACCGGGGTGATACCCTGATCAAGGAACGATTGACAAATCCAATTGAGCCGGTCGAAGCGTTCTTTCAGCAGCTGATCGCGTGAGATTCTTCCATCTTCATCGTGCAGAACTTTATAGCTCATGATTCGGACCAATGGAGTGTTTAGTCGCTTCATTCGCTTGATGGCACGCTTGACCGTTTCTTTAGTTTTATCAAACGGCTCCGTTACCGGACGGGCCCAATTTGCTATCCCGGAGCCAAGACACGGTACTGAAACATTCTCTTGGTCCAGGTAGTCGGCAACAAAAGAAAAAGCATCTTCACTCAGATCATGGGCAAGGATCGAGTCTACAGCCCTCAACTCAAGCGCATTCCATCCCAATCGCTTCAAAGCTTCAACTTGACCTTGGATCGAATTAGCCGCTTCATCTGCAAAACCTGTCAACTTATACATACCCTCTCCTCCTTTTGTCTACCCAGTACTAACATGCTTAGTCTTTGGTATCGTATCACTGATGCATTTTGGGGTTCTATGTTCCCAAACCGCCCTAACTTAAAGGGCTTGCGTTCCAATCAATTGAAAAATCTTTTATCAAACTTCAACAAATCTCCATGTAAAATCTATGCTGGATATGTGCATGTATGGCTTCCTGTGCCCGGTTGACATCCTCACTGTATATGTCAAGAACCAGATTTTTATGCCACGAACTCCAATTTTCCTCCAGGCTCTCCCAATCCTCCTTGCAATCCTGATACATCAGACTCCATAGTGACAAACGTTTGAGCTCGATCATCAAAAGTTTGTTACCTGCACACTCCGCAAGATATAAATGGAATTTACGATGCTTTTTGCCAGCACCGGAATATTGTCAGGGTTGGTTGTATCAATACCGTCAATCTCGTCGGCAAGTTTTAGAATCTCCTTTTTGGATCGTTGATTATTATCCTTGCAAAGGAGATATGCAATCATCACTTCCACCGCTTCCCGAACACCGTACATCTCCACGATACGTTCTCTCGTCTCAATAGGGATGCGAACTCCCCAACGGGGAATCGATTCGATGAGACGATCATTCTCCAGCCGCTTCAATGCTTCCCTGACTGATATGATCGAAGTATCGGCTATCTCTGCAAGCATTCGCTGCGAGAGAAATTCTCCACGGGGAAGATCCCCTTCCAGAATACGTTTCAATATGGCCTGATACGCCTTTTCTGCACTTGTTTCAAGATTTTCCATTCCTACCCAACCTTCTTCATTTCATTCCAAGAATACACAAACACATATATCCAAGACTGTTGTTTAAAAAACCAACTCACATGTTCTGGAACAATGAGTGGATGTCAAAGACTCAGCACATACCTTCCACCGAAAGTGTTCATCATTCTGGAAATCGAATAAAAATTCGTTGCCATACAGTGTAACACATCGATACAAAAAAAATAGGGTAAAATAATTGTTATAACACTATCTCTTGTTCGTGGTTTGCCAGTCCAAAGAGAGAACCATGATCTAAAAACTATGCCTTCTCCAGATACCCCACTCATGAACCCGTTATCATTATCCGAGTCTTGCCTTATACTAGTTTCAGTATATATGTTCGAATCGGAGCCCCTATGAATCTAGTTACTGCCCTGTCAGCAATCATTCTCTCAGGCTTTGCCGGCGGTATTTTTTCTTTCGGATACAAAGCGATCGTCCGGCTGAAACACCGGATCGGTCCTTTCATCTTTCTCTATGGGCTGACCTATACGATATTCACAGCTGTCGGCATCCTGCTGACCGGTGGAGTTTCCTCCGATCCCATGGCATGGCTCTTCGGAATTTTGCATGGCGTCATCATGTTCATGGCGATTCTTTTTTATATCCGCATCATCGGAAAGATTCGTCTCAGCATTTCTTGGACGATCATTCAATTCTCGATCTTCATTCCGTTGGTCGCCAGCCTTCTGTTCTTTGAGAAGGATCTGAGCTTGCTCTCGGTTGGAGGAACGGTGCTGATGCTGGTCGCGATCATCATGTTCAGTCAGGGTAAAAAAGCCCACCCGGCGCAGCCGGAGGGAACTGAGGCCACCCTTGCAAACTGGTTCCTTCTTTTCTGTTCTTCACTCTTTTCGGGAATGGCTTTAACTATTCCCATGTCGTATATGAAAGCAACCAGCGTGAGTCAGCCGCTCTACCTGCTCTTTGCAAGTGGTGTCGGAACTCTGCTGTGTTCACTGTTTTTCATCCGAAAAGGAGATTGGGAGTATATGAAAGGGGATTGGAAAATCTTCGGCGTTCCTTCAGTGATGAGTTTCTTGCAAATAATCAGCTGGGCGTTTCTTATGGTCGGCCTGCTGGACCTTGATGGTGCCGTCGCCTACTCGCTCAAGGGTTTCATAGGACTGCTGTGCGTCTATACCATTTCATTTTCGTTCTTCAAGGAAACCGTCTCCCGAATCGAAAAGGTTGGGATCGTCGTTTCCGTAGGAGCGATTCTTCTCATGACGATTTCGCTCTACGCCACCGGTGCATAGCGTAACGAATCGATCAGATGCGAATCCGAAGATAGCTCCTATCATCAAATGAGCTGCACGCGGGATTCAAACCCTTGGTGGCTCGATATTCGGTATATAAAAGAGGATCCTTTTGAAGCACTTGCCTGAGCTTCACCTCGCTCTCTTCGAGCGTCGGATGCAGGCAGGGGTAGCCGTCACTGGCAAGAACGATTTCTTTGGACCCGCTCCCTAATTCGACGACAATGATTGATTCATAGTGGTCGAAGAATCCGTCAAGGGCGGGATATCCGAACATCGAGGTGCCGACCATCCGATTTTGAAAGGACGCCTGATGAACCATGAACTCCGCCAATCGATCCTGAATGATTTCCGGGTGATACAAGAGGTATTCATGTGAGCGCCCCTGAATCAGCGCCTCTTCAATGAGCATCGCTCGGTTCAGCTCCATCAGCGAGTCGATCGCTTTTGTTTTGGTGTAGTGAACTCCGTCAACAAGCGCTTGACAGTCACCGAGAATCCAGACCTCTCGACGAGCGCTGCTCACCATGGCGATATAGGCGCTGGGCCGTTTTTCCGCATCTCCTTTGGCTGCTTCAAGGAGGTCGTGGGTCGTATACCACGTTCGGATCGAATCATTAAGAGCATGAAACGCCTCATCCCTCGAGGCGCGCGGATCAAGGTTCCGCAAACACTCCAAGAGAAGGTTCTTTGCGATGACTCCATTCGTCCGGGTTTGTCCCGAAAGAGGTTTTTTCGAGGAGCATCCGTCGATGACCGCAGCGAAGTGCTCGTTGATGAACAGACCATCCTCGCTTTCAAGGTTTGGGGATTTACCTATGCACAGCTGCTCGATGATTTTCATCGCAACGCCTCGTACAGCAACAGAGTGTTTTGCTTTGGGGAGCACACGGTCTCCAAGATGATATTCGCCCCGCTGTCAGCAAGCAACTTCAAAATGGTTCGGTAATCAAAGGAGTGTCGATCGATGCCGTCGTGCGAGTCGACAAACACCTGTGCCGCGCGATCGGAGGGGTTTGAATGGATGTGAGCCGTTATGACTTTTTTTGTGGCAAGGATCTGCTTGATTCCCTCCAGATAATCAAACCCATAGACTTGGCTGGCAATCCACAGATGGCCGACATCAAGGCACAAAAAAAGGTCATCGCTTGCACTTGCAAGACTCACCATCTCTTCAGGGGTTTGAATCAAGTACGCAACCCGGGGGTTCAGGTTCTCCGCCGCGAGCTGAAGTCCCGCTTCTTTCGCCATCGCACTTAATGTGATGAGCGATTTTCTTGCTCGCTCGAAGTGCTGTCGATACACCTCGCTTTTCGGGTAATCCGCCCGACAGATCGATCCCTTCTCCACACCGACATAGGGGGCGAAGCTCGATCCTGCCAGCAACGCCTCGCGTTCGGCGTTGGAAGCGGGAATCTTGTCATCAGCAACGTACCCGGGATGGAGAACGACGATCTTCGCTCCGAATCGCCGTGCGGTCTTGAAGGTCCGCTTCAGCGCTTCAAAGCTTTCGCTCAGCACCGCCTCATCGCGCGATCCGAAGTTCGGAAAAATCGATTCCGAGGGACAACAGGCGTGAACGGAGACCACCCGATCGGCGATGATCGGTTCCACTTCGGAAAGGAATCGTTCACTCATCTTGTAGGAGAGCTCCCATTGAAGAGAGGGAAACTGTTCCTGATGGTTTCTAATCGCTTCTCGCTCATTGAAGCCGACAAGAGAAAGTCCGAGCACTCGATTCATTTTACCTCACCGACTACGACGATTTTGACACCATGACTCTCGATGCTGCTGCGCACTTCGGCATCGATCCGATCGGTTATCATGAAATCGACAACATTCCAGTCGCATACTTTTGCCAATGAAGGATTCTCCATCTTCGAGGAGTCCGCCATGAATACCACTTTCGCGGCGCTTTCGATCATCGAACGTTTTGAATCCGCTTCAATCAGGTTCGTGCAGAAGACTCCCTGTTCGGAAAGATACCCCGAACCACCCATGAAATACCAATCCGCATGAATCTGCCGATAAAAGTCCTTGGAGAAGGATCCCATCAGCCCCATCGCAGGCCGTCGCAGGATGCCTCCGGCCATCATCAGATCCACACTATCAACATCCATAAGCTCTTTCATGACCAGCAGACTGCTCGTAACGACGGTAACGTGGCGGCCCGCCAAGTGGGAGGCGATGTGCATCGTGGTCGAACCGTTGTCGATGATGATCGATTGTCCATCTTTGATGAAGGTAGCGGCAAGACTGGCTATCGCTTCTTTTTCCTTGCGGAATTCGTGAATCGTGTTGCTGATATAGCGCGAGCTTCCCTTATTCTCGGCGGTGATCGCTCCACCGTGGGTTCGCACCAATGAACCGAGGGTCGCCAGATCATCTAAATCGTTTCGAATCGTAACTTTCGAAACACCCATTTGATTTGCCAAATCTCCGACTTGGACCGATCCATGCTCCTCCAAGAGGGCTAAAATCTCACGTTTGCGTAATGTAGAGTTCATAAATCATCCTTCTTGAGGTAGTGTAATAGGATTTTATGAATTTGTCATCTCTTTTCTTTATTTGTCTTTCCTGTCGGTATCCAATACAGAAACACAAAGATACGGAATTATATTACTCAGTAACTAAAAAACCGCCATCACATGGACGGCGGCTCATTGTTTGGTTGACTGTGGCGATTGGAGGCTGTTATCTCTCCGGTGCTCGTCAGTCTTTTTTGGCGGCTTTTTTCCTGGTCTCTTTCACCGGCTTTTCGACCAGCTCAAGAATGACCATCTCGGCAGCATCCCCGAGACGGTTGCCCGTCTTCAGAATTCTGGTATAGCCTCCGTTGCGCTCGGCAAAGAGCGGGGCGATCTCTGTGAAAAGCTTGTTGAGAACGGCTTTGTCGGAGATGTCTCGGGCGATCAAGCGGCGATTATGCACGCTGTCGCTCTTTGCCCGGGTTATCATCTTCTCCGCCATCCTCCGTACTTCCAGAGCCTTGGCTTTTGTGGTTTCAATCCGTTCATATCGGAACAGACTGGTCACCATGTTGCGCTTCATCGCCTTGCGATGTGCGGCGTTTCTG
>ENA-UPXM01001599-UPXM01001599.1-activated-sludge-metagenome-genome-assembly--contig:-NODE-1599-length-28448-cov-6.701300_pt1 | contig 28448 bp, 19 predicted proteins | sample MGYA00238178_ERZ772708 | MGnify/ENA primary metagenome ERZ772708 (study PRJEB29002, sample SAMN05720212) | activated sludge metagenome | isolation source: anaerobic digester from wastewater... | reverse complement strand
CGTCACTGTCATAAGCTTTGGGAAGTTTTTCCTTCTCACTCAACCAATTGCAGTATGCAATTGCATCCCACCAGCTGACGTTAATAACTGGCCTGGCTCCCCTTCCCCAACCTTCGTCTGATGGCTTGTCTCTGCTAGTAGCCTCACAGAAAACATCGTATTCGTCGAATGTGACTTCGAATTTCCCAATATAAAAGTCGGAAGTGATCATAACCTTGTGGGGCGGGCTTTCATCACTATCTCCCTCGCCCCACGTGTCCCCCATTATGAAACTTCCGTGCTCCACCAAAACCCCACCGCTTCCCAAAACTGATTCAAAGCCGAATATGTACGTAGTCTGTTCTCCTTGCTGCTCCACAGTCAATACGAGAGAAATCGTCATCTCTGCCTTTCTTGGTATCGAATTGGTAGCTTTCCACTCTCCATCTATATACTGAATTGAACCTATAGGAACCATTATTTCATCAACATACGCTCCTGGAATAACAATAGTGGAAGGAATGGAGTTACCTCTATTCTGAAAAGGGATACCTTTTCTCAGTACACCATCGGAACGCCCTTCGGAATCTACATAAGCACACAAATCCCATATTATTGTCAGAGGTGTGTTAGATATGTTTTTCAACGTGAATTCAGGATAATCGCCCGTGAAATCACCAAACTCGATTCTGATAGTTTTGTCCTCGTAGGACCGGTCACTGATAATCCTCCCCTTCGGTATTACTGATGTAAGCTTGTAGTTGTCAAATACTAAAGGAAAAGCGTTTATGGTAGATAAAGCAAGAAACAAGAACCCTAATAAGAACGCTCTTCTCACTATTACCCCTCCTATCCCGATCACGATACCCACTAGATATTTTGCTGTCCCAATAAGCAGCATAACAAACGTTCCTGACAATAATGACAGGACCTAATTAGCTATCCGGAACAACTCACTCGTGAAATCAATAATGAACATAAAGTGAAAAACAGAGGCTTGACTGAATGTCTTAGTGTTATTCTAGCATTCGAAGGTATTGTTTCCGTAATAATCGGCACTTCGCTAATCCCCGTTGCTTGACGTGCGCGGTTTCTATCACCGTTTGTCTTTCTTGCTCTCGCTTCTGTAAACCCCATATAGGCTGATTAAGAGAACTTAAGTCAGGAAGCACTGTTCGTGACCATTCAATCAGTTGAATAAAAGATTTACAATCAGTATCAATCCTCCAGCCTCGCGCGCATAAACGCGTCTTCTGAAACGGATATTGGTGTTGAGATACTTCCTGGAAGCAGAACAGAATCATCCAATCTGTTAGGTTTCGGAATTAACACCCAATAATGATAGACTTAATTAACAGAGAAGAAATATCTAGATTATCAGGGGTAGGTGTAGTATGGGCAACAATATTCCAGAAGCCGGGAGAATGGCCCGGGTACGGGACCGTCTCTGGCTAATAAATGATGTTTCCTTTCCAGACGATGTTGTATCAAATTCCTCGACTCTTGTAACATTGGAAAGCTTAGAGGATCTGGATCAAGGAAACAAAATGACTGTTGTTCTTGAAAGAGAAGTTGACTTCGAAGTTCTTCCGGAAAACACACTCCCTGACATTGGTAACTCCCTTGACTCTCCTACGGTATTCGACAGCTTTGTAAATGCCCTTAGATGGACGAACAAGAGCATCCTTGGTGGGGAAGTTATTAGAGCCCCATTCTACGGCGCCATACAGCAGCAAAACTTTCAGCTCGAACCCGTAGTCAAGGCTCTGTCTATGCCGAGAATAAGCCTTCTAATAGCAGACGATGTCGGGCTGGGCAAAACAATAGAAGCCGGTATGATCATCCAGGAACTTCTACTGAGAGGAAAGGCAAGAAGGATACTCCTTGTGTGCCCTGCGTCCTTGCAGATACAGTGGCAATGGGAAATGGAGAGCAAGTTCGGTCTTGACTTCAAAATAGTGGACAGCAGCCAGATAACTAAATTCAAGAGGGAATACGGGATAAACGTAAATCCCTGGCTCGCTCACCCCAGGATAATAGCCTCAATGGACTTTATCAAAATGGAGGGAAGGAAGACAGAGTTTCTTCGTTCCTGTGAAGTCAATTCAAGCAAGTACATCCGATCCTGGGATCTTCTGGTAGTAGATGAGGCCCATAACGCTATGCCTCAACCGACGAAAAAATATTATCGCGATTCGGATAGAACGAAGATGCTGAATGAGATTGGAAGGCACTTCGAGCACAAGATATTCCTTACCGCAACTCCCCACAACGGTCGAAAGGAATCCTTCGTCGCCTTTCTGGATATGCTTGACCCGCTCAGCTTCAACAGGGGAGAAGATCCAGCAGTCAACAAAGAAAACTTCAAGAAAAGGTTGGATCGAATAATGGTAAGGAGATTGAAGCGAGGACCCACTGGCGTTAAGGACTCTCTAGGCCGTGCAATGTTTGCAGGCAGAGAGATTGTTTCATTAGACATTGATCCTTCAGAGGATGAAAAGAAGTCGTTGAGCCTACTAAATCAATACATACTCCAAAGGATCAGTGGCGGAGGAAACGGCGAGAATAACAGACCTCTCGAGTTTGCTATGACGATTCTTAAGAAGAGGCTTCTATCTTCACCCAGAGCCTTCTATAACTCCATAGTCGTGCATACACAACATCTGAACGATACGAAAGACTCCCCCCTATATCTAAAGCTTATTGTGGATAGACTGGATGAGGACTGGGATAACGATGTGGTTAGAGAACAGACGGAGCAGGAACTCATTAGCGCGACTGCTACAGCCAACGGAAAGAACTACCTTAGTGAGCTGGTAAGCGTAGCCTCTCGCCTCAGAAACAAACCCGACAGTAAAGTCAAAGAGCTTATTAACTGGATAGACAACAACCTTAGAGATAACGGTAGATGGAACCGAGAAAGAGTGGTTATATTCACCGAGTTCAAAGACACGATGGAGTACATCACGGACCAGTTGATCGAGAACGGTGTTGAAGAGGAGAGAATCCTCCAGCTCTACGGCGGAATGAGAATGGAAGAAAGAGAGTCTATAAAGGCACTTTTCGAGGCCGATCCAGACGAAGCACCCGCAAGAATACTCGTCGCAACAGATGCTGCCTCGGAGGGGATAAACCTACAACAGCACTGCCGATATATGTTCCATATGGAGATCCCCTGGAATCCAATTAGACTTGAGCAGAGAAACGGCCGAATAGACCGGCACGGGCAGACTCGAGACGTTACTATTTATCATCCCGTGTATGGGAACAACTCGGATAGCCAGTTTCTGAAGACAATCGTGAGAAAAGTAGAGCAGATCCGCGAAGATTTGACCACGATGAACCCTGTGATTGCGGATAAGATTCAGAAGCAAATGCTCGGCCTGGAGAAAATGAACGAAGGTTTCCTGGATTCAATGAGAGACGATCTCATAAAAGACCTTATGGATGTTAGAGGCGAAGCGGCAAATCTCGGGCAGAAGATAGCCGCCTCGAGAGAGAAACTGAACCTCACTCCAGAGGCTGTGAGGGAGTTATTGGATAGCGCTATAAAACTGAATGGTGTAGCTTCGGGAGTTAGGCACGTGGAAGGGAGCCTTTACAAAATAGAAAGACTCCCTGACAGCTGGAAAAGACTTCAAAAGTATGTGATACAGGACGGCAAGACAAGGCTCCTTTCCTTTGAACCGACAACTGGGGGCAAGGCCCAGCACCTTCATCCTAACCATCCACTCGTAAAGAGGGCCATAACGTACTTTAGAGCCAACATTTGGTCGAGAAAGATCGAAGGTACAGATCAGAAATTGAACAAGGTGACCTGCAAGGTGGTTCCTTCAGGGAAGATGGCTGTTCCTCACGTACTTCTGTATGTGAGGGCGATGGCGGTCAACAAACTCTCCCAACCGCTCGTTGAAGAAGTGGACGTCATTGGTGGGAGTTTCGATCAGGGTAGTTATCTTCCCGTTTCTGACAGCACTTACCTTCATTATCTAGATTCTCTTGGAGCATTCGATCAGAGGTCAGCCCCGCTCGTTCTCGAGCTGAAAAGGTTAATGAAAGTCAACGAGAAAGCGATACTGGATAATGTCAACTCGTTCAAGAAAAGCTGGAAAGAAAGACTCAATAAGGAATTGAAAGAAGTCACCTCCAGTGAGAAGACGACACTTATCGAGATGATAAAAGATCGAACTAAAGAGATCGAGAAGACTATAAGCAGACTGAACAGATACGAAGGATCTATGTTCGAAGACCAGATGCAGTATTCAGAAGACATCCGCCTTCTGAAGAACAGACAGATATACCTTAAATCCCAGCTAGATGAGATCCCGGGAAAAATCGAGGACAAATACACACTCAAGGGTGATCCTCTCGTCAATGTTGTTGCACTCTGCTTTCTCGTCCCCGAGGAGATGATCAAATGAGCACTGCATTGAAGAGTAAGTACGACTGGTTCGGCGTTCTTAAGATGTCGGGTTTACTGGTATCCGAGGTGATCTACCGTGATTACTTCGAGAAAACCCCCGGTCCAACCCGTGACGAACTCTTCAAGCTTCGGAGATTTCTTGACCGCTTCAGCAGTGAAAGCTATACGGTAAACGATCTCGTCAAGGCCCTTCTCTTTGATCTGCTCGGCCACGATCCTAACAAATGGAAGTATGGAAGAGAGGCATCCGCTTACTCGGCTAAAGAGATTGATCACGATGAGCACCTGACCCCCGATTTTGTTCTTTTATCTGAGGATAAGAAGACACCATTCTTCATAATAAAGATACTGGACAAATACACCGAACTGGATAAGAGAAAACCAGTTGGCGCTGGCACCTGGCGGGCGAGTGAACATATAAAATTCGAGACGCTCCTCAAGCTAAAAGGTTGTCCTCTAGGTATGCTAACCAACGGTAATGAGTTCAGACTCTTCTTCGTCGAGGAAGGTCTCTCTGCTGCCTACATCTCCTGGAAACAGAGCGACTGGCTGGAAGAGGAGTCTACGTTCGAGGCCTTCAGAAACCTTCTCAACGCGAATAGTCTTGTTTCAAACAAGAAGAAGGGTCTTTACAACATAGTCAAGGAAAGCCACGAGAAACAGGCAGAGGTTACTGACGCCCTGGCCGATCAGGTTTATTTGGTAATAAACAGGATACTGGATTACATAAACCAGAGCCACATAGATGTTGAACCGGACAAGATATACGAGGCAGTAATTAAGGTCGTTATGCGACTGGTATTCATACTGTACGCCGAGGAGAACTCTCTTCTTCCTCACGGATTCCCTGAGTACGATGATAACTACGGCCTCATTCATCTGGCAAATTCACTTGAGTCTGAAAGAGCTTTCTTGGGAGACAGCGACTTCGAGTCGGTTTCCTCATACAGACTGGACGCCTGGTACAGAATACTTGCACTTTTCAACCTTATCTACTTCGGCTCAGATCACAGAGAGCTGAAGATAACGGCTCACGGTGGGGACTTGTTCTCACCTGACGGGATTCTTCCCCTTCTCAAGAGAATAAAACTGAATAACAAGGGCGTAAGGGATATTCTCAACGATCTTCTGTATATGAAAGGCCTCAGACTTAGCTACGCTGCCATAGATGTTGAGCAAATAGGTTATGTGTATGAAGGCCTGCTGGGTTACACCGTTTCCCGTGCAAGTGAGCCTCTTGTTGTTACCGCAAAGGAGAAGTTCGTCCTTCCTCTTAGTGAGCTTGAGAAACGCTCTCCAAAAGAGATAAAGGCACTTATCAAAATGGTCGATTCGAAGATAAGCAGAGTACCAGACTCTTTCCCGGAATCTGGGGATGATTCAGTTCAATCAAGAGTCGCGCGTTACGCTGAGATCCTGGCCCCTGAAGCCGAACGGCTCATTCCCGAGGGAGCATACTATATGTCTTCTTCCGGCGCCAGAAAGTCAACCGGGAGTTATTACACACCGAAACAACTGACGACCTATCTCGTAAAAGAAACATTGGGGCCTCTATGTACAGAAGAAGACACAGAAAAGCTCAAGAGCTCTTCCGAAATCCTTTCTCTGAAGATTGTCGATCCTGCTATGGGTTCAGGAGCCTTTCTAGTACAAGCAACGAATTTCGTTGCGGAGAAGCTCTTGAAGGCCTGGGAAATCGAGGGCAAACACACCGAGATTCCGGATCTAGATAGAGAGATTCTCGCACGAAGGAACATCGTAGAACACTGCATATACGGGGTGGACATAAACCCGACTGCAGTGGAATTGGCGAAGATGTCTCTCTGGTTGAACACTTTTTCCAAGGACAAGCCATTTACGTTCCTGGATCATAAGCTGAAGTGTGGTAATTCTCTTGTGGGAGTCTTTCACGGTTGGGAGGATACCAGTGTTATACCTCCTGAGGTTTACAAAGCTCCGGGGAACGCCAGTAATGAATGGAAAGCCCAATTAACTGGATTGAAAAGAATAAACTCTCAGTACAGACCCACTAGGAGGGGTAGTGATCTAAGAAGGCAACACTCTATGTTCTCACTTACAGACTCTCCGGATAATGAGTTTGCAAGAATAACGAGTGAGCTCGCAAAAGTCTCACACCAGATAGACGTCGCCGGTAGAGAAACAGAAGATTACTTCGCCAAGGAACAGGTTTACAAAGAGCAGTTCCTTAGGAACCGAAATTATGAAATAGAGAAGCTTAAGGCCAATGTGTGGGTAGCTCAGTGGTTTGCAAATGAGGTTGACGGAGTCCTTCCATTGACAACCGGAGAACTTCAGGAACTCTACCAGGGAATAGACAAAAACCAGGATAACAGATCGGCTCTTATGGAAGTATCCGAACACTTAAACTGGACAGAAAGGATAAGTGAAGAGCAACGTTTCTTCCACTGGAAACTTGAGTTTCCAGATGTTTTTGAGGCTGGAGGTTTCGATGCGGTCATTGGCAATCCGCCTTGGGAAGTGCTGAAACTCAAAGAAAGAGAGTATTTCGCGGGGAAAGACCTTGAAATCTTTTCCAACAAGAAGACTAATGAAAGACGGTTACTTATAGCCGGACTAGAGAAAAATAACCCAGAGCTGTTCAGGTCTTATATGAAGGAACTAGAACAGTATTCATCTATGGGGAATTACATCTCTAAGAGAACTCTATACAGCCTTACTGGCAAGGGTGAACTGAACACTTACCAGCTTTTTGCTGAGCTTTTCTTGAGAATGCGCAAGGAAAAGGGAAGATCGGGCGTGATAGTTCCAACAGGAATTGCGACAGACAAAGGCAACAGCGCGTTCTTCAAATATGTTGTTGAGAACAAACTGCTTTCTTCACTTGCGGATTTTGTTAACAGAGGTATTTTCGAGAAAGTTGGAAGTCTGGTGCGATTCTGTATCATTGCATTCGGAAAAGCTGATAAGTCAAAAATGTTGTTTGGGCTTACAAAACCTGATCAATTATATACGAAGAAGTTCTGGATGCTTTCTGCTCCAGATTTGCTGTTAGTTAATCCCAATACTGGCACCGCTCCAATATTTGATTCACAGAGAGATATGGATCTTGTACTTAAGATATACAGAAACAGCTTGATACTTCTGAGGGAATATGAAGACGGGAGTACGGATAATCCGTATGGGATAAGTGTCTACCGCCAGTTCGATATGTCCCTGGATTCAGATAAATTCGTCAGAGAGCAGGAGCTTATAGACCGGGGGTATAAGAGGAATTGGATTTACTACGAGAAAGATAATGAAAGATACGTTCCCCTGTGTGAGGGTAAGACCTTCTATATACTGGATAGCAGATATAACCACGCTGAAGGTGATATAAGAGGTAATCCTTGTACCCTAGAAGAGAAATCTGATCCTTGGTTTTTCCCAAGAACCAGGTACTTTGTGAAAGAGAGTGATTGTGAGGATTTTTATGATGCGAAAGGTTGGAAGAAGGCTTGGGTAATTGTTCTACGAAACATTGCACGATCTGTGAACATTCGTACGCTTATTGGTTCTGTAAGTATGTCTTTAGCATATTGTCATAGTGCTTCGTTGGTTTGCTCATCAAATTCCCACATCTTGATGTCGATTTTCAATTCTCACTCTTTTGATTATGTTGCGAGAATAAAGTATCCAAGTGCTTATTTGAGTCAGTTTTTCTTGTTTCAGTTTCCTGTACCCAATCCCTCAAAGTTCAAACAACTACCCGGGCTGGATTCCGGAGACACCTGTCTTGAGGATTCCGTTATCCACCGACTTGTGAAATGTGTGAACTATTCATACGATATGGAACCTTTTGTGAAGGATATGGGTTACGAGATAGAACCTAGACCTTGGAACGAGAGAGAGAGACTTGACTATATGTCACAGCTGGATGCGATAGCTGCACATCTCTACGGAATAGATTATGAAGACTTGAAGTATATATTCACAACATTCCCGATAGAGAAAAGAAAACAGGAGAAAGAATATGGAACTTACTTATCTAGAGACCTAGCTCTGAAGTACTTTGAAGAGTACAGACCTAAACTCTCCGGGAGGCTATAGACAATGAACCATACCCAGACAAAGGCCTTGCGAATTCTAGAAATAATGAAAGACTTGGAAAGCAAAGGGGTAGACACGATAATCCTGAGGGGATTTGACTGCGATGTGCCAAAAGGGGAGGGTGTCGGGTGACTTGTGATCAAGTGATTAGTATTGTACTAGCTGTTTCTCAAATAGGAGCCTTTGTGACCCTTATTCTCTATACTAGAGCTACAACAAAAATGTCAAAGACTTCCTACCTGTCTCTTGAAGAGATGAAAATTGCTCGTGAGCAAGACACCGCGCCTCATATCATTGTGTATTTCGATGTTGAGCCTAACAGCAGCTTCATATTTCTTGTTATAAAGAATGTCGGTCATTCTATCGCAGAAGATATCCATATAAAAACCACACCGTCTCTAAGAAACAGTTCTGGTGAAGCCGTAGGCAAGATATCTATATTCACAAAGGGTATCAAATCGTTATCTCCCAACACTGAACTTCGGACTTTCTTCGACTCTGGACCTACTCTGTTTAAGAAACAAGAGAATTTAGATATTCCACTAACATACAATGTGGAGGTTGATTTCTCTAGAACCGATGTGTCCAGTTCGCTTCAAACAGCAAGTACTGCAAAAAGATTGACTCTTAAAACTGTGATCGATCTGGAAGCCTTTAAAGAATTAACTTACCTTGGACGAAAGGGGATGAACGAGTTAGTAAAGGAGACGACAAAAGCCGCTGACAAGTTGAGAAATATAGATAGCAAGCTCTCCGCTATTAAAGATACGCTGAAAGAAGGTATCTGGAATAAAGAAATTGGTCTGATAAGCTTTGATGATTCCGATAGCTGGGTTAAGTACTTGTATAATCAAACCAATTACCTCAAACATCTCACAAATCCCATCAATTCTACTGATTTACCGGCCAACGAGCGGTCCTATTTTATCAGTTTATTCGTTGAGACGGTCCCTAAAGTCTGTTCCGAAATTACCAAAGCAGTGTATTCATTCCCTGGAGATGCTTACCCAGATATCCAGAATAAAACGGTAGCTATATGCACCGATCTACAGATGCTTCTTTCAGGTAATACACGCACATTTGGATTTTATAAGGCCTTGTTAGAATATATAGAACAGAAACAGCTACTTCCAAGAATTGATGAGGTTCTTGCTTCATTAAGAACTTTGATCCAGAATACAGAATGATTCTGAGGTGATCTTATGTCCATTAGACCGGTAGTCTTTAGTAAAGAGACTTTCAAGAGCTTCACAGATTTTCTTATACGCACACCGAACATCGCAGATGAAACATTGTGTTAGAGCTGGAAGTTGTCTTTGAGATGCTTCTATTAAACGATAATAACCTACGAAATCCGTTTTCTGTTTATTGCGACCCTTAGTATCTAATGCAGTATTTCAGGGATCAGACAACCAGGAGGTGTGAGTATGAAAGGACTTATGGTGCTTTTCGCTGTTCTTATCCTCTTTGTGGCTGGTTGCGGGCTTCTACCACCTACGCCAGACGCTAATAATGGATTAGTGAAGATTAGAATCCCTAATCCAAGAACACCACAAGACACCTATGAACTCTCTGTAATACCGGAAGATACAGAAACCATCGGAGTACGTATTGAAGGAATCAATCCTTCAATATCACAGGTGAAAAGCTTTTCTGGAAAAGACTCTGTAGAGTTTTCGTTTCTCCTACCCGCACCTAATGAATATGAATTCTACATTATTGGTTCTGACACTAACAAGATCCTTACTTGCTTTGGGCAAGAGACGATTTCCATTCAACCCGGAGTCACGAACGAAACTGAAATCCCCTTGAGAGTATATACTGTGGCCTATTCTTCTATGCCGAGCACTAGATTGGTCAGCTTCTCTGAGCCAAAGTACTCCTCTGAAGAGCCTCGTGAAGTTTTTTGGGGGGAAGTTGAAGCAACCCTTGAGTTTACAGGTGAAGGACTCGCGCGATTCTATGATCATTTTATGGGCACTTATCCTCAAAACTATTTATTCGAGGAATACTCACTAGATAAATGGAAAGGAACATCATTCTGGTTGAAGAGTAAGGATTTCACCTGGTCAGAAGTACCAGAGAGCTTCGGATTTAATGCGGGTGTCCCCAATCTTCGCTATAATCTCAGACCAAAAGGAGAAAACACTCTCCATATTATTTCCAGCACTTATGGTTACTTGTATTTTCCCATCTACGTGCCTCTTCATTACAAGGATGGACAACAATGCTATGATTTTGGCTCTGGTTTTGTATCTTTGAGCGTTCCTATCAAATGGTCTGCGTTTAGCAATATGGAAGCCGGATTTATACTTCCAACAAAAATCAACCTGCTTGATTTTATTGGAAGAGCCACTATTCTTGTTAAATAACCTAGTGAATGAGGTGATCTTATGTCCATTAACCCGGTAGTCTTTAGTAAAGAGACTTTCGAGAGCTTTACAGATTTTCTTATAAGTACCCTGAACATCGCAGATGAAGGCCTCGAGAATCAACTCAAGGATCTAATTGCCTACGATCTTCTGAGAGGATCTCGCCTGGTTAATGGACCATATATCTACCTCAACCGTCCTTTCGTTAAGGGCAAGAGCATAAAAGAATTCACGGAAGCGCTTAACCTAGATCCGGTATTGAATACAGTATTCACATACGAAAACTTACATAAGCATCAGGAAGAAGCAGCCGAAAGCATTATCAACAGACATCACACAATAGTCTCAACAGGCACCGGTTCAGGAAAGACCGAGTCCTTCCTCCTGCCAATAATCGATCGGGCGAAGAAACAGCGGGAAAAGAAACTGCTGGCGCTTCTCATTTACCCTATGAACGCTCTCGTTAATGATCAGCTGCGAAGGCTTAGAATGATGCTTGCAGGCACCGGCGTGACGTTTGCCAGATACACCGGAGACACTCCCGAGACCCTACCTTCGAATATCAACAGACCTTCAAATATGGTGAGGTTCACGCAAGAGCAACTTGAAGAGGTCAGAAAGGGTAACCTGGCGCCCTGGGAAGAACGCCTCTGTAGGGAAGAGATCCGCGAAAACTCTCCCCAGATAATGCTCACTAATTACTCTCAACTTGAGTATTTGCTTCTTCGAAACAAGGATTTAGATATTTTCAGAGATTCCGATTTACAGTTCATCGTTATGGACGAAGTGCACAGCTATGTTGGAGAGCTCGGCTCGGAGGTTGCCTGTCTGCTGAGAAGACTGAAGCTCGTCGTTCCCAATCCCGAAAACATAACCTTTATCGGCACCTCAGCAACGGTCGCCTCACGTGACGAAGAACCTGAAACTGTAGTAAAACGCTTCGGTTCAAGACTCTTTGGTGTTGAACAAGAAGATATTAGACTGGTTACCGAGTCTTACATTGAGCTCGAAAGAAAACCGGATGAATACGTTCCACTGTTCCCAAGGGATCCTGGAGAAATCCTTAAGCAGATGGTATTTGAGGTTTCTCAGATTCCTGAAGAAGGAGAACCGGGGCCGGAGTTCTACAAACTGCTGACACAGTTGACCTATAAAACCATAAACAGAGACAACGCTTATAAGACACTGAAGAAGAACGTTATTATAAGCGAATTGCAGGAGCTTTTCAGCAAGCCCACGCTTCTGGAAGAGGCCGTCGAGAGAATCAAGGCATTATCCGGAAGAAAAGATGCTAGCAAGGATGCTCTCGCGGCGGAGATATACTCCTATCTACTTGCCGGCCTCGTTGTAAAAGAAGACAACGAACCTTTACTTCGCCCGAAGATCCACTTCTTCGCAAGGGGCATACAAAACCTGAAGGTCGCATTTGTAGATGGGCAGAGACAGATAATTCTGAACGATATAGATGAGCTTCAGGACCACTATTATTTTAGCCTCTACGGATGTGCCAGATGTGGCCAACACTACTTCGTTATCCCTTCGGCATCTGAAAATCAGGTTGAAGGAGTCACTTTATACACGCCCATAGGTATGGGTGACGAGCCTGAAGAAAGCCGAATGGTTCTCCTAACAGATGTTGTTACTGGAGACGAACAGGCCTACCCCAGTCAAAACGTATGGGTGTGTGAGAAATGCGGTACCGTCCACGACTCACCTGTGCAGAAATGTATGAACACTCTTTGTGGTTCAGACAAGCTCATTCAAATGAAGAAGGTTCCAACTGCGGCTAGACTTAGATGCCTCTCCTGTGGTGTTTCGCTCGGGAAAGATGATGTTGATGAGGATAGATCCTCGAACCTAATGCCATCTGTGTCAAATGAAGCTTTAGATATTCTCATTCTCGCCCAGAATATGCTCAATTCCGTTTCTAAAGATGCGGCAAAGCTTCTGGTATTCACAGACAATAGACAGGAAGCCGCCTTCCAAGCAGCCTTCATAAACCAGAGATCGAAGAGGTTTAGATTCAGAGACTATCTTTACTCTGTTCTAGAAGAGGGTCGAGTATACACGAGTGATGAACTGGCGGGAGAAATAGCTGAACGCATTCGCAAGCAGGGTGAATACAGAGATTTTGAAGTTGAAAATTCAATGAGGCCGGATTACTTCAAAGATTCTATAGAGTGGTTTCTTCTGGAAGATTTCTTTATGCCCCGCTATAGACGCGGAAGCCTCGAGAATCTTGGACTCGTTAAACTTACTTACGGGAATGTAGTTAGCAGCAAGGAATTCGTGAATCGCTGGGCAGAAGAATTTGGAGCTCCTGTGGAAGAAATACTGGCAATAATTGAAAATCTTCTAGACCATATGAGAGTCAACACAGGTATAAGCCACACGCTTCTCGGAATAACAAACAGGGATCCCCGAGTCGCCAGAGGTTATATCAACCTCAGCAAGTGGTTCGGCCCCGAAGTTTACATACTGAACGCACCTGCCTACAATGCTCAGAGCAATCTCAAATGGTGGATTTCAAATAATGGAACTTCGTATTATCAGAGGTTTATGAAGAAGGCATTTCCGGAGAACCCGGATCTTGCAGACGATTTCCTAACGGAGCTATGGCACTTTCTGGTAGAAGAGAGAGTCCTCGTTGAGCGTGAGAGCTCCCATTTTGCAATAAACAGTGAGGCAATTTATTTCACTAAGGCGCCTAAGAGAGAAGACGATAATCTTCCTCATCTTTACGAGTGCAGAAAGTGCGGAACGAGAACCTTCAGAAAGACCCCTGGCTTGGTTTGCCCCAGACACAATTGTGATGGCAAACTAAATGATATATCGGTAGATTCAGACGATTACAACGTCAAGAGACACTTATCCAACAGAGAAATCAGAAGTCTGAAGGCCTTTGAACATTCCGGTCAAGTCCGTAGACCAGAAAGGGAGAGAATCGAGAAGGAATTCAAAGAGGAGAATGGGACGGTAAACTGCATTGTGGCCACTCCCACCCTTGAACTCGGTGTGGATATTGGTAAACTGGATATGGTTCTTCTTAGGAATGCACCTCCAACTCCGGCAAACTATGATCAGCGAGCCGGAAGAGCGGGAAGGCGGCACAGGATAGCCGTCGTTACTACTTACTGCGGACGAAGCTCCCACGATCTATACTTCTTCTCGAGACCGGAAGAGATGATTACCGGCAAAATAAAGGTCCCGGCCTTCTCTATGGTGAATATCCCGCTAATTGCTAAGCACTGCCACTCTGCTATAACCACAAAATTACACAGCACCACTTCAAAAGACGAAGAAAAAGCTCTGCTGGAGGCCTATCTTCCAAATTACATAAATGCCTTCTTCAATGGTATTAACCTCTTTGGTGGTAATGCAGCTGAGACTCTCAAGAACTTATTCGGTTTCTCTAAACCCCTGGAAGAGCTGATAAATAGACATTACGACGTTCTCAGAGATGAGTTAGAGCGTTTCTTTAGGTACTGGCCACCAGAAGCTCTAAAGACATTGAGGGAGTCGGTGGAGGGAGAGCTTGAGAAATTCCTCATAGATGGCACTCCACAGCAGCTGGAAAATATTCTTGTCCACATTCGCGACGATCTTATCTTCCTCATTGAAGAAAGAAACAGACTGCACGCCGATCAGTTTGGTGCTCGAGAGCACACCGCTATTACAAATTACCTAAGGAGTTTTTCGAATCCACAGGGCAATGAGGCTTCACTCAACGATTTCTATACTATCTCTGTCCTGGTTAAATATGGATTCTTTCCCGGTTATTCACTCGCAAGGGGGCACGTTACTGCCCGCTGCCTGGACAACGAAGGCTTCGTCGAAATAGACAGAAACTACAATATCGCTCTCAGGGAGTTTGCACCGCTTTCCAGGCTTTACGCAGTGGGGAAAAAGTACAGGCCAACCCGGTACAATTTCTATAATGCCGATACTAAGGCGGGCTTTAGGCAGAAATTCATCATAATCGAAGACTACATAATGCCTGAAAACCCTGATGAACCTGCTTTCGACAACCCCGCTCAGTTGAAGCTTGATTCAATACACATCACAGATCCCAAGTTGACTCTCGAAGGAAGGCCCGGCGATAGTGAGAATCGTAGGGTCATTATGGGCTACGACATTAGGGGAATCGTAAAGGGAAACCACCTAGGAGGAGTCACTGCCAAGTCAGACGGAATGATTACTTCGTTCAGGAGAAAGGACTTAGTTGTCCTCATTAATGTTGGTTCGAAGCGTGATATGCCCAACTATGGGTATGGTTTCTATATTTGCCCGGAATGTGGAGTGATAGAAGAGAACACCCCTAATGGGAAAGATCACTTTATGAGACATTTGGAAACCGTCCATAACAAACATATTCAAGGAGAAAGACTCAACGAGTATAGGAGAGGCCTTCACGCAGAATTCGTGTCTGACGTAATGGTTGTGGGGCCTTTCAAGAGCTTTGAAGAGGCAGCAAACTATATGGAAGCGATGAAGGTGGGAGCATCGATCGAGCTAGATATTAGTACCAGTGAAATTGATAGCTTCATAAACGGGCTTGAAGAGAACTACCACGTTACTTTCTTCGAAACAGTGCCGGGTGGTTCTGGGTACATTGAGGTTTTGTTCCAGTACAGAGAAAGCGTGATGAAGACTGCCAGGACACTTCTTGATTCCTGCGACTGCAAGACTGCCTGTTACAGGTGCTTGCTGAGCTTCTGGAATCAACCATACCATTCAGTTCTCAATAGGAATAAAGCAATCGAAGTACTTGACTACATACTAACTGCAGGAGCTACCCCAGCGGTGAAAGTACCGGGCACCAGGCGAGAGAAGAGTTCGGATGGGAATCCAGAGTCGCCGGCCGAAGTGAAGTTCCTTAACATTGTGAAGCAGTTCGGGCTCCCAGATCCTCATCTTCAATACCAGGTAACCATCTCAAATATGACAACCATCGCAGATTTCGCCTATCCCGATAAGAAACTCCTTATCTACATAGATGGCTACAAGTATCATAAGGGCCAAGGGCAAGAGAAAATAGACCTGGATAAAAGGCAAGAGCTAATTCTCAAGACGAGTGGATACGAAGTTATTAGGATCGGCGCCAAAGACCTGGATGATGACGAGATGATGGCATTGTATCTTCAAAATATCTCAAACTCTATCCAATAAAGAGTTTGCTAATCTATAGAATTTAGTTCTATAGATGTTTATCCTATAGAATAAGATTCCATAGAATTAGCGTCTCTAGACTATTATTCTATAGAACAATATTCTATAGATTATTGATAGCCCTTTGTGAATTTGGAATAGCGACTCAGAAACCTAGACAAGTTTGGTTATTATGATCACAAATCACACAGTATCCAAAAGTGAATTTGTCGCCCTCAATTCAAGCTAATCAACACTATAACTATACAAATCTATTCTAATTGAGAACCTCATCATATCAATTCAAGGGCACGCTTTGTGATAATTTCGCCCGAACAACCATTGAATACCTGCTTAAAGTTACGTTCGAAATATATATAGAAGTACGCATATTTCCTTATTTACAGCCCTCTTTGCGCTTGATTGCTTGCATTTATATTTTACAAATGGTTTGTGATATAATTCTGAGGAATGCTGGGGATCTACTGGGGGCTGTTTTACAATGGGTACTGTTCTCACAATTGCAAACAATAAAGGCGGGGTCGGGAAAACACTGGTAACACTTGCTGTAGCCAGCACAATTACCTGGCTACAAAAAAATGACCCGACTAAGCTTCCACAACATATGCGTAAGGCGCCTATCCTTGTTGTAGACACAGATCCTCAAGCAAATACCACCGAAGCTCTGGGAATCGATCCAGTGGAAGTTGCTGTCAATATTCTTGAGTTATACGAAAATCCGTCGGTAATTGAGACAACGAGTGGTCTATCACTTCTTCAGGCCTCTCCGAAGCATAAAAACATCGTCGTAATCCCCTCTTCCATAAAGCTTGAGAGTATCAGTAATACTCTACCCTCGCAGATAGATGGAAGAACTCGCTTAAAGGACGCTATTGATCGTGTGAGGGACAACTATTCACTTATAATTATTGATACGCCTCCTTCATTAGGGATATTTACCCAGAATGCAGTTGTAGCTGCAGATAACATTCTTATTCCCTTGACGCTAACAAAACACGCACTCCTCGGCGTAAGTAATATGCTCACATTTCTTGTAACTGCGAAGAAGAGTCAGAATCCACGATTGAATGTATTAGGATTGTTGGTTAATGCGTATGATAAGCGATATCGTCTTCAGACATCATTACTAAAGGCCATTCAGAAAGAATACGATTCCTTCTCCTTTGACACGATTATCCCGACATCTTCCAGGATGGTTGAAAACATAGCTGCTCGGAGAAACCTACTTCACAACATCCCGGCTGATCATCGCGGTATTCTGATTGATTTACTGAACGAACTCTTCCACAGAGTTGACACCCCAGTAGAATTTCACAAGGGATGACGCTTATGACAAACAAAGAAAAGAAAAAACGAGATACTACCCTGGATGACATTCTCGAATCAACCGAAAACGTGAATCAAATAGGCGTTGAACAGGCGCGCTCACTCTCGCGCGCTGAAACTTATGAGAAGAGTGTTGAATCGATTTGGGGTGTCCCTGCACCTGTTGCAACGAAGCGAGATGCCACACAACCTCCTTTGAAAGATTCCCGAGATATTGGAGGGGAAGATCACCCATCATTAACAAAAAACAAAGGAGAAGACATCGTTCGTTCTAAGGAAGATAGTTCTATAGAATTGTCGTCTATGGAAGAATCTTCTATAGAAGTATCTTCTAGTAAGGAACAAAGTTCTATAGAATCACCGTCTATAGAAGAAAATTCTATAGAAGAATCCGGTATGGAGGAACATACTTCCATAGAACTAAGTTCCATAGAAGAACAAAGTTCTATAGAACAAAAAGCCATAGATGATCCTTCCCAGCTAACGACTGATTCACATATTATCCTATATACGATCAGGAATTTCCCAACCTTTATAAGGCAACGAACCGATCTGAATCCCAACGAAAAACTGGTACTGGAACATATCTTTGATCGCGCTCTTCTTGAAGGATCCCACATTATAACAATGACAAACAGCGATATTGAAACAAATCTTTCCATCTCCTATAAATGGGCAGGCAAAACACTGCAGTCTCTAGTGCAAAAGAACTGGATTGACCATAAACTATCGTTGAGTAAAACGAATAAGAGCAAAGTCTCTGTTGAGAAAGCACTTGCGAATTTCGTAGAGGAGAAATCGTTAAACATTGATCTTCCGACATTACTTAATCAAATGTTTAACGTCGAGTCTATGGAAGAAAGTTCCATAGATCCCTATATGTTTGTATTGTTAGTTAGTAAAAATATATATCTAAGAACTAACAAACAAAACATAGTACAATCTATGGAACAAAATTCCATAGACAGTAGCGATAGTAAGAACATTTTGCTGTATTTTTCTTCGTACCAGTCCTTGAAGCAAATATTGACTTATGCCTGGCTCAAAGGATTCGATATCCAGCAAATATCAAGGAAGCTTCTTTTCGGGATTAGCGATATGTTCTCAGACAATACCTATGGGGACAAAATTCCTTTGAGGTCCCAAAAAGTCGAAGAAATAGTAGCCCAGGGGATATTTTATGCTGCCCCAAAGGCAAAGAAGAATAAGTGGGGATATCTCGAAAAGACTTTGAAGGACGGCTGGGCGATGGATATGACTATTGATGAGCACGATAGGAGTATTGAAGAGCTAGAAATGGCTAATCATATGTGTGAAAGTCCGGAAAAAGTGTCTCTCTTTGGCCTGGATGAAATTCGGGATTTACTGAGTGCCTTTCCGGCTCTAACAAAGACCAAGGACGTAAATGCAAAGAACATAGAAAAAATTCGGAAGGATATCAAAGATTTCTTTATTTTTTCGCCCAAAGCAGTGGAAGACTTTCTGGAGAAGAACGGCTTTAAGTCAAGAAAGCCTTCTGATGACTTGAGGGCATAATTAATATCGTGGGGATCTACACCGGTGAGGAAAAAGCTGGGGGAATAAACTGAAAAACATCGTGCGTCATTCTAAAGACATTTACAGGCTTCAAGACCTTACTCCGAATAAGGTTGCTCCGATGAATAACAGGCAACCTCCTTTTTGCTGGATTCTAAAGCTAGTTTTTATAGTCAGGAAAGAATTGTCTTGCTATTCCCCGGCAAATTATGCGCACAATAGCGAAGATTTGACTTATATTAACATATATGCTAATATTATCTATGCCAAGTGGAGGAATTATGGAACTTGTTAGATGGAAGAATTACTCGGTCTATTTTTTTGATCTTGACAAAGGCAGCGATTACGTTGGTGATTTCATTAATGCCCTCTTCAAAACGGATAACGCTACTGCCGAGAGAATACTGAATTTGTTTATGAAGAGATTGGCAGAGGGGAAGGGAGTCACTCAGGAATGTTACGACCGGAATATTACCGGGATAGTACCATCCGACATCTTTGAGTACACGGACAAATCCACGCTCCTGAAGAAGCAAATACGCATTTACTTTGGGGCTCATAGACCAACAAAGACCATTGTATTTGTTTGTGCGGGGTTTAAAGGGAGTAAGGCTGAACAGAAGAGAGATATAGATACAGCAAAGAAAAGATACAAGCGATACATATCTAGGTTGTGATGTTATTAGGAGGGTGAAAGTAATATGGCAACATTTGAACAACTTCTCAAAAGACTTGAGAAAAACGAGGGGTACCAAAAAGCGCAGAAAGAATTCGGACCGCTATTCGATTTTGTAAACGCGCTTATTGATTTGCGCATAGAAAAAGGTTTAACACAAAAGGATCTAAGTGATCTTACAGGTATAGCTGTGCCTACTCTTTCACGCATTGAAGGCGGTAAACAGAATCTTTCATTCAAAACTATGCAAACACTCGTCAATGCTCTTGGTGGAAAATTGAGTATCACACCGAAAGCGGACTCAGTTGTCGAGCTTAACTGTAAGGCGAAAGAATCACTTGATAGAGTCGTCGAGAAGACTGGAATGGGGAAATCCGAGCTTATTGAAGGCCTTATATCTGTCTACGAGCAGGTTCTAGACGGTGCAGGAAAGCACAGCATAGAATTAATGAAGACTTATCAGCTTATGGCAGAAACTGACTATACTGGCGCGCTTACAATGATCTTTAGAAGTGGTACTGAAAGTCTATCTTCGTTATTAACAGATGACTTCTTCCCGTCTCAGTTTGAAGAAAACGATGAACTGAGTATGGATAAAATTGAAGATTACTTTACGAGAGGCTGAGGAGAGCGCTTATGCCTGAAAAACAGGAATTAAGACTCAACAAAGATGAGTTTGTGGAATTTAGAACTCTTATTGACAATATAGAGATAAGAGACGTAATCACAGTCAAACAAGCTTTTGAAGCTAACAGAAAGCAGAAAGTAACTGGATCTGTAGAGGTTAATATAGAATCAGCACCTGCGGAAATCAATATTGAAGATCAATTAACTGTGTTGAAGAGCTATCGAATCGTGGTTAAACAAGGAAAGAAAAATGTTCTTGTCTTTTCGGCGACTTACGAAGTTTCGTTCGATGCTAAAAATGCGGAAAAAGTAAAGAGCATACTGGAAAAAGAGAATATCCGACAGTTTTTTGAAGGCCTGCAGTTGTCTAAAATTTTGTGGCCTTTCATTCGTGAAGAGTTTCGAACAGCTTCCTCAAAGGCCGGTATGAAGCCGTTTACTCTTCCTTTTATGAAGTAAACAGGAGTGTTTCGGATTGCGATGACATAAACTAAGTATAGGGGGAAGAGGTCTTGTCATCAGCGTTTCAAAGCAGAGAAGCGAGTGGGGGTTTCTATCTAACCTACCTTCGTGAGCTTCGAGAGAAAATTGTTACTTCTTCACAAGTAGTTCTGCCAGATTTAAGAGCACTTTCGGTCTTCAGTATCAAGAAACTTGAAAACAAAACAAAGGTACATAACAAGGAAATCCAGCCATTACTAGCCGTGTATAGAAATATCCTCGCTCGTGGCGAGCCCACTATTCCATCTCTTCTAGTTGAAAGGACAATTCTTTCGTCTCTTCAGCCCTTAGTAAAGGTTGTTGAAAGCAACAGAGCCGGTTCTATAAAATTCGGGCCGGAAACAACTTATAAAAACTGTACGGAAGAAGAATGGATGAAACAACTGGCCAGAGCCCACTATCTGATAGATCCAAGACTCAAAAACCCGAAAGAAAGCTTAAACGGAGTTTTCGATAGCGAAGAAGAGAAAACCTTCTTGGCCTCAACAATTCCCGAACTACTGGGCAAACACGCCTGGCAGCTTTTTGAACCCCAGAGACCACTGGAACAAATGATAGGAAATGGAGAAGCCTTTTCTCGGCAAAAGGTTGATTTTTCTTATGAATCAGATGCCTGGAAATTGGCATTCGAGATTGATGGAGAACAGCACCTTAATAGTTCTCAGAGTGACTTGGATAACAGGAGGAGTTTGGAGCTTAGGGAAGCAGGATGGACCGAACTAAGGATCCCGGCTTCACAAGTTCGCCAGGGGGTAGTCTCGAGTAGGCTTTCAAATGTCTCAAAAACTCTGGCACAAGACCCCTTGGTCAAAACTACATATGAGAACTTCACCACCCCGCTTTGGCAATCAGCGACAGGGTTAGCTGCTTTAAACGCAGTCCTCAGTCCCGTTGCAGTAGCAAGAATTCAGGTAGCCCTTATCGAGGCCGTTGAATCGGGTACTTTGAGGCTGGATCAGCAAATGTGGAATATTGTGGTAATTGAACGAGACGTTCCTTGCGCGAAACTAGCAGTTATTGATTTCCTTCAGCACCTTTCGAAGCTTCTAGAATTGGCAGGATTGCCTTCCAAGTTGCCGAAGATAAAGCTTACTATCCTTAATACAAAAGAGTTTCAGAAGGTCACGGACAGAGTGCCGAAGCATTTGTATGAAGACTATGGAGTTAGCGTAAAGACTGCTTTAGTAGACTCTGATTCCGATTTCTATGACGCCGATGTTTGTATAGATATTTCAATTCTTCAGAAAGATAATTTTGCGCATCCAGGTGCGGGTTGGTACAAAGGTTTAGTAAAAGCTTCAGGAGACGTTTTTATCCTTCGAGGGGTACATTCATACAAGAAAGCCCGAAAAATTGCAGCAGACACGCCAATAACTTACAAAATAGACCATAAGAGCAAAGAGACCTTACGTTTCTTTCTGAAAAACATCTTTCGAAAGGAAGATTTCCGTGAAGGGCAATTCGAAGTAATTAGCAGGGCACTACGACTTAAACCGGTAATAGCATTGCTTCCCACAGGTGCCGGAAAGTCCTTGTGCTACCAGATGGCAGCTCTTCTTCAGCCTGGAATAACGATTGTTGTTGATCCTTTGAAAACTTTAATGGTCGATCAGGCTGAAAATATGAAGGCAGTCGGGATTGATTGCGTGGAGTTCATAAACAGTGATCAAACAACAAGAGAAAGAGAAGAAGTCGTCAGAAAGTTTGAGCGAGGGAGTTATCTGATGGTTTTGGTCTCTCCAGAGAGATTCCAGATTGGAGAGTTCAGATCAAGCTTATCAAAAGTTACGGTGAATCATTTGATACCATACCTAGTGATAGATGAAGCACACTGCGTTTCGGAGTGGGGACACGATTTCAGGACTTCATACCTTAATCTCGCGCGGAATGCTCGTAGATATTGTAATTACAAAGGATTTGAACCTGTTGTGCTTGCTTTGACAGGCACGGCTTCTTTTGTGGTTTTAGCTGATGTACAGAGAGAAATCGGAGTCGAAGATGAAGAAGCTAAGATTCAGCCTACAACCTTTGATAGAAAGGAATTGAAATTCAAGATCGAGAAGGTTCAGAGCAGCTATAAGGCACCTCAGCTTCTAAAGACCCTTAAAAAACTTCCTGAAGAATTGAAGAAAGAGGCGAAGGATTTTTTTAAAACAGACGGTGATAATACGTATTCAGGAATTGTTTTTGCACCGCACGTAAATGCAGATTTCGGAGTATACAAGATTTGTGGTGCGCTTCGCGCGGCCCTTCCTGATACAAGAGTAGAGTTCTTCAGCGGGGAAGTACCAAAGCTAACTGACTGGCAAAACAAGACCAAAATCCCAGTTATGTCTAGTCAAGAATTTGATGAGTATAAGCGAGAGACGCAGAAAGCTTTCAAGAACAACAAGTTTCCACTCTTGGTAGCGACAAAAGCTTTCGGTATGGGAATCGATAAACCAAACATTAGATACACAATTCATTACGGCATTCCACAATCGCTCGAGGCTTATTATCAGGAAGCAGGACGGGCCGGGAGAGATAGGGAAGATGCTATTTGTGCTGTAATTTTTTCAGATGATGACCCGGATTTGACGAAGAGATATTTCGACCCAGATATTGATGCAGACGGGCTTGCCGAAATTCGGGATCCAGGCTGGAATGATCGTGGCGATGTATGCCGTATGATGTATTTTCATAAGTACTCGTTTCAGGGAGCGAAAACCGAGAAACGCGAGATAAAGGGACTTATAAGCGGATATCTTCTTAAACATCTTTCAAGTATGAAAACAGAAGAGCGAACGACAGTAGAGATCCCCTACAATTGGGAAACCGATCGCGGAAAGAAGGAGAAATCAATCTACAGGCTCAGCTCATTAGGTCTTGTTGATGACTATACTATCGACTACAACAAGAAGAATTTCGTTGTGGAAATCGTTAAGAGAACGGACGAAGGCTATCTCGAGGCTTTAAAGAATTACATTGGGCGCTACAAAACGGAAGAGTATGTAAGGAGCATACCTTCGCTCGTTGAGAAAGAAGAAGGAAATGGGATTTTAGAAAAGGCTTTAGGTTTCCTAATAACGTTTGTATACGATGAAATTGAAAGAAAACGAAGGCGTGCTCTTCAAAACATAGCGGAAGTAGCAAGGAGCAGCAAGAATGGCGAAGATATTCGTCGTGCCCTGCTAGACTATCTTGAATCGTCTCCGTTTACAGGGCCACTTCAAGAAATTTTGCAAAAGACAGATCCCGCACAGTGGTGGAAAATATTGGATATTTTAGAACGCAATGATGATGTTGATACTGCAAGGCAGCTTCTAGGAGGCTGCAGAAGATTTCTTGAAAGCAGCCCAGATCATCCTGGTCTGCTCATCCTAAGCGGCGTAGGAACTCTTGCTGTAAAATCTCAAAATATTGATTCAGGTTGTTCCTCTATCCGAAGCGGTTTGCTGCAGCTTTTGAAAAGTGGTTACAATACCACAAGTTTAGAAAAAGTCGCATTGGAGCTATTTTCGCGAGTTATCAGAATAATCAAGCCCAAACCGAATCACAGAAAGATAATCACTGCTGTCGCCGAGATGCTTCTCGAAACTTTGCCCACAAGAGGAATGGCCATAGGACTTTATAGTTACTGCCAAGAAAAAGCAGAATTGATCTTACTAAACGAAATTACCAAAAGAGTGAAGAAATTCAACGATAAATTTATTGGGGTGAGGGGATGAACGAAAACAAGTTGCTAAAGACAGAAGAGGTTTTGAACAGCCTGATATCGGAATTAGAGCGGGTGAAGACAGCTTCGAAAAACTTAGAGGATGCCAGTTCCACGGTTGTTACCATAACCGATGCAAGCGATAAGGTTGTGAAAAAAATTGGCACGGTTGTAGAGGTAGCTAGTGAAGTCTTGGAAAAAATCGAAGAGGCCAAAATCCGCGAGCAGTACGATAAGGTTGAAAGAGAACTTACTGATTTCTCTACTAAAGCGGAATTGATTGCAAATGAAATCGCTGCAATGAAAAAGGCGCAAACAGATAGTTTAACGGATTTTCAAGAAAAAGCGGAGAGTCTTACACGGACCTTAGCAGAAGCGCAGGGGAAGACGTCAAGAGAGGTAGCAGAGATACGATCGGAAATTATTACATCTAATAGGTCAAATCAGGCTGAATTAGGATATCTGAAAAAGCTTGCCATTGGTTTGTTTGGTGGGCTCTTTATAATCAATATCATTACAATGATAATTGTCTTGGCAAGGTAGATTGGATGGATGAAGAGTACAGAAAAAAGCTACAAAGATTGTGTGATAAAGCGCTCATAGAAAGCGCCTGTAAAAAACCAGATGTAGTTTATGAGACCCGTGTTCGTAAGTTATCCTCTGCTTTCAAAATCGAAGTATTTCTTGCGAGCTGTGTGGGATTAGGGTTCATTGTCTTTTTTGTATTGTCGAAAGTTTTGAGATAGGGTTAGGAATATTACGCACCGTTTTTGATTAGAAAGGACTTTGAATGCCCAAATGGACGAATATAAGTTAATTGCGGCTTTTGTAGAGAGAGAAAGTCCTTATAAGAGTATCCTCAAAATTCGATTTGGAAATACCATACCCATTATGTGTGCATCTTGTGCATTTGTCCAGGAAAGTTATGAGATATACTATCGCCCTGAGCTCACAATATGGTACTTCGTGTCAAGAATAGACAGGAAATTGCACTGTAAATTTCGAAAGAGAGGAATCTCCCCAGAAGAGGCCCTTAAGTTTAGTTGCAGCAACTGGAAATCAAGGTGGGGGGATTATTTTGAAATCTTCGAAGGGAAGAATATTGAAGTTGCATTTGTTTCAAATATCTCTCAACCACAACCACGCTCAAGTGGGCAAAGTTTAGACGCTTATTGTTTCAACGACGATTACGAAGATTTTTTCGACTACACTCCTTATGATACAGACTACGATATGGGACCAGCTGAAGATGGGGTTATGGATGGCAGCGACTAGGAGGTTTCCATATTATTGATGCTTTACATTGATATGTAAAACCACGAATTATATCCAGTAGATGAGATCTTCTGCACTAAGGTTGGAAAAACAGAATAAAATACCTACCGATAGCTTCTGTTGAACAGAAAAATCAATACGGCTGTGAGGTCCTTCAGGCGGGTAAGCATAGTTGTTAGTTTTGATGGTGCGGATGACTAGATATACATCGCTTTAACAGAAGAAACTCAAATAAAAGCAGAAAAGTGCATCAAGATTGGTTTTATGGGCCCAGAAAGGACACTATCATTCTCGTTGAAAGCTGATGAAATAGAGAAGAACAGGAAACTTCTAGGCAATTCTCAAGAAAGGATCTGATCGGCATTGTATTATATGGATTCTTGTACGGACTATAAGAGCCTCATTAGTGGCAAGATTGACTGGTTTCTACCAGTTAAAGTGATTATTATAGATAATGAAGGCTTTTGCATAGGGATCTGGAGAAAGGCTCTAGAAGATAAGCCTTTGATTGTAAGGCTTCAGGATGGTTCGGGGGTTTCTTGTGCTGTTGAGAAAAAGCCAGCTCTTACTACGAAAATCCTCACTGCTTTGAAAGGTGAGAAACTGGAGAATTTTGATTTTTTGGTTGACTCGATTTGGTGGTCTAGGGTTATCGGAAAGAAGGACGGAGACAAATCTGATCTTGTTATGCAAAAAATCATAAATGACGCGTCTGAGAAAGGTAAGCTAAAAAAGATTAAGATAAGCAATTAATAGAGTTTCAATGTGCACCAGAATTCAAACATTTGAAAGAATAGACAACGCATAACCCGCCCCCAGACTAAATTACACCCTCCTAGTTGGTACAAAACAAGTAGTGAAGAGAGCCCTAACCGGCTCTCTTTATAATTCTGCACCAACAAGGAGGAATGCGTATGAGTGTTCAAACTGTTAACACCACTTCCCTGCTGCTACAGCTTAAACAGATTAAAGACCTAGAGAACCGCCTCAGAGACAAGAAGAAGGAACTCGAATTGCAGGTGTTCCACACAATTCAGAGGCCTGATAGGGGCCAATCCCTTCAGGTAGAACTTAATGATTTCACAGCGAAGCTGTCCTGGTCAACGGAGGCTAAAATCAGCCAGGCAGACGCAAGAATCATCGTTGGAAAATATCCCGACTTCGCTTCTCAAATCTTCTCCACTACGTACAAACCAAAGATCAGCGTTATCTCCAGGCTCCGTATGCTTCAACCCGACCTGCCTGCATTATCAGAGTTAAGCGAGTACCTTACCGTCGAGGAGAAGCAATCGATAGTATTTGTGGAGGTGACGCCAGATGTTGCCGGTAACGATAAATGAATCTCCGTGGTCAAAGGAACAGATTGAACTTATTAAAAGGACCGTCGCCAAAGGCGCCAGCGATGATGAACTGAAGCTATTCCTGCATCTAGCCTCCAGGTACGATCTGGACCCCTTCACAAGGCAGATTTGGTTCATCAAATATGGTGATGACGCTCACATATTCACCGGCCGAGACGGATTCCTGCATATTGCACACAGGTCCGGTGCATTTAACGGTATGCAGACCTCACTGAGGGAAGAACCTGTGCCCTTCGAAATTAAGTTCTTCAATAAGAGGGATAAGCGATGGGAGGCACTCAAAAGGCCATCGCAGTTTGTGGCCGTATGCACCGTATATAGGAAAGATATGGAACAACCATTCAAATGCGAGGTATGGGAATCCGAGTATTCGACCGGACAAGGGTTGTGGCCAACTAAGAGACGTGTAATGATTCAAAAAGTGGCAGAGGCCTCTACCCTGAGGCGTGCATTCGACATCTCGGGTCTGTACCTGCCCGAAGAGGTAAGTGAGAATGAGGTAGAGGTCGTCTCCGGCGATCATCTTGCTAATGCGGCTTCGGAGTTGAAAGAGGTCTTGATGATGAAAGCCGCTGAACTGGCGGAGGTGTCGAATAGTGACAGAGACAGTGCTCTCAGGAAAGTATGCCATATGAAAAACATCAACCTCGCTACCGCTTCCGATAAAGACCTGCAGGCGCTGATTGCCCATACGGATCTTCTGATTGCCCGGTACAGACTTAAGGAAGAGATCGAAGATACTGCCGAGCTCCTGGGTCTGGATATTTCTACCCTGACAACTCAGGTCAAAAAGACCTGCGACCTTAACTCCATTGAATCCATACAGGAAGCCGTAGAAAAGCTCAAAGAGCGCAGGGAGAATGTGTCGCCAGATGATGAGATATTACGGTTGGCGGAAGAGCTGTTGATATGAGGGTTCCTTCGGGGGCCCTTAATTATTGGAGGTGAATTATGAAACTGTCAAAGAAGGAACTGGATTCAAAGCTAGACTCCATAGTAAATTGCGAGGCCTTCGCAAGAGCCCTGAAGTTCAAGGCTCTTCATCATTCCTACTCACATCTGAACTGCATCTTGATTCAAAGCCAGCGAGATAGCGTTACGTACGTTCTGCCATTCAAAAAGTGGAACGCCCTGGGTATTTCTGTGCTCAAGGGGGAAAGAGGTTTGGCAATAATAGTCCCGAGGTTCCGTAAGGTCGATAAGCCTGATGGTACTAGAGACGATGAGTTGGTGGGATTTGCTACAGGCCACGTATTCGATGTCTCTCAGACAGACGCCCCGCCAGATTTCCTGATATCTCATCTTGACAGAGACTTCCCCGGGTATCAGAACCTACTGGCACTTGCCCCGGTTCCTGTTGTTGAACGGCCACTCCGCAAAGGTCTCAGTGGATATTTCGATTCTAAAGAGCTCGCGATAACTATCTCCAGCAGCCTTTCTG
>ENA-UPXM01001574-UPXM01001574.1-activated-sludge-metagenome-genome-assembly--contig:-NODE-1574-length-28780-cov-13.958050_pt1 | contig 28780 bp, 26 predicted proteins | sample MGYA00238178_ERZ772708 | MGnify/ENA primary metagenome ERZ772708 (study PRJEB29002, sample SAMN05720212) | activated sludge metagenome | isolation source: anaerobic digester from wastewater... | reverse complement strand
GGGCCCTGGTCACCGGAGAGCAGCGGCGACTATGCCAGTGGGACCAACCACACCCTGCCCACCGCAGGCTGGGCACGCAGCTACAGCGGCCTCTCGGTCGATTCGTTTGTGAAGAAGATCACCGTCCAGCGCCTCAGTGAGGAGGCGCTGCGGACATTGGCGCCGACCCTGCGGGCACTCTCTGATGCTGAGGGGCTCTCGGCGCACCGCCTGGCCGTCGATGTGAGATTGGAGGAGCAGTGATGGAAAATTTGATACGGGCCAATATTGCGAACCTGACACCGTACTCGAGTGCACGCAATGAGTTTACCGGAGAAGCGGAGGTCTTCCTCGACGCCAATGAGAACTGGCAGGGCTTTGTCTCCCTCGCGGGGGCGAACCGCTACCCCGATCCCCAGGCGACGGCGGTGCGGGAGAAGATTGAAACGGTATTGGGCCTGCCGTTTGCACACACCGTCATCGGCAGCGGCAGCGATGAGCTCATCGACAACCTCATCCGCATCTTCTGTGAGCCGAGGGCAGACAGCATCCTCGTGATGAACCCCACCTATGGGGCCTACCGGGTCTTCGCCGATGTCAATGATGTGGCGGTGCACTCAGTCGACCTGACGGAGGAGTTCCAGATCGACCTTGCCGCCCTCACTCGGTTTCTTGAGGATGAACGGGCCTCTCGTGAGGGCGGACGACTCAAGATCATCTTCATCTGTTCGCCGAACAACCCGACGGCCAATGCGTTTGGCCTGGAGACGATCGAGCGCATCTGCACTCTCTTTGACGGCATCGTGGTCGTCGATGAGGCGTACCAGGACTTCAGCAGTGCGGAGAGCGCGACCACGTTGCTTTCCCGTTTTGAGCGCCTGGTGGTGCTGCGCACCCTCTCCAAGTGCTGGGGCCTCGCCAGTGCCCGGGTGGGCATCGCAGTCTCCAGCGCGAGGATCATCTCCCTCATCACGAGGATGAAGTACCCGTACAACGTCGGTGGCCCCTCCCAGGCGCTGGCCTTGGAGGCCCTCTCCCACGCCGAGGACGTGGCGGAGGGGAGGCGGGCCATCATCGAGGAGCGGGAGCGGATGAGGGAAGCGCTGAGCAATATAGCGTGCATCCAGCGTGTCTTTCCCAGCGACGCGAACTTCCTCTTGGTGCGCGTCACTGATGCGCGATCACTCTACCGCTTCCTCGCCGGGCGGGGTATCATCATACGCGACCGCTCCTCCCAGACGCACTGCGCGGGGTGCCTGCGCTTCACGGTGGGAAGTCGGGAGGAGAATGAGCGGCTGCTCGCCGCCTTGAAGGAGTACAGCAATGGCTAAGAGCGTCTTGTTCCTCGACCGTGACGGCATCATCGTCGAGGAGGATCAGGTCGATACCTTTGAGAAGATCAAATATCTGCCGGGGGTTTTCGGCGCCCTGTCGAAGATCGCGGAATCGGGGGCGTGGTACCTGGCCATGGTCAGCAACCAGGACGGGGTGGGCACCCCCTCCTTTCCGAGGGATGAGTTTTATGGGCCGCACAACCGGATCATCGACACCCTCGCCGGCGAAGGGATCGTCTTCGATGCCATCCATATCGACTTCTCCCTGCCCGCGGACAACTGCCCGGGACGCAAGCCCGGCATCGGGATGCTGGGCGAGTACTTCAGTGAAGCGTACGACCTGGCCAATTCGGTGGTCATCGGGGACCGCCTCACCGATGTTGAGCTTGCCAAGAACCTCGGGTGCAAGGCCATCTGGTATGCCCCGGAGACGCTGCAGGATGAGCTGGGTGAGGAGCTGGCACCCGTGTGCATCCTGGTCAGCGACAACTGGGCGCGCATCGCCTCCTTCCTCCTCGATGATGCACACCTTGCACCGCGGACGGCCACCATCGAGCGCAAGACGCGCGAGACGGAGATCACCGTCTCCCTCAACCTCGATGGGGGAGGACTGGGCACCATCGATACGTCCCTTCCCTTCTTCGACCACATGCTCGAACAGGTGAAGCGGCACAGCGGGTGTGACCTCACCATCCGGGCGAGGGGGGACCTCATGGTCGACGAACACCACCTCGTCGAGGATGTGGGCATCGTCCTCGGCGAGGCGTTCGCCAAGGCGTTGGGGGAGAAGCGGGGCATCAGCCGGTACGGCTTTGAGATGCTGACGATGGATGAGGTGCTGGGCGAGGTGGCCATCGACTTCGGGGGGCGGCCGTACCTGCAGTGGCGCGTCTCCTTTGCCCGGGAATATGTGGGCACCTTCCCCACTGAGATGATCGAGCACTTCTTCAAATCCTTCAGCGATGCGGCGCGGGCCAACCTGGCATTGCAGGTGAGTGAGGGGAACGCCCACCACCAGTGTGAGGCGCTCTTCAAGGCGTTCGCCCGTGCGATCAAGAGTGCGGTGCACCGCATCCCCTATTCGACGGAGCTCCCCTCGACCAAGGGGGTGCTCTGATGGATCTGATCGTCGCCATCGACATCATCGATGGGCAACTGGTGCGCCTCTCACAGGGTGCCTACGAGACGCGGGAGGCGTATGGCCTCGATCCGGTCGAGGTGGCCAAGGGCGTGGAGGGGGTGGGGCTCACTCGCCTGCACTTGGTGGACCTCGACGGGGCGAAAGAGGGAGCGGTGAAGAACCTCAAGGTGTTGGAGGCCATCGCGAGTCAGACGACCCTCACCGTCGATGTGGGAGGCGGGATCCGCACGAGTGCAGACCTGGACTCGGTCTTCAACGCCGGGGCCGCGATGGCCAACCTCGGCTCAGTGGCGGTCAAGGCGCCGGATCTGGTCTTCTCCTGGCTGGAGCAGTACACAGCCGACCGCTTGATCCTCGCCGCCGACAGCCGGGACGGGATGGTCAAGAGCGGGGGGTGGCTGAAGGAGAGCGCCCTCTCTGTCGAGGATCTCATCGATGCCTACCTTGAACGCGGCCTCGTGCACGTCACGGCCACCGACATCAGCCGTGACGGGATGCTCAGCGGGCCGAGCTTTGCCCTCTACCGTTCCCTGATGGAGGGGCGACGGGCCATGCGCCTCGTGGCAAGCGGTGGCGTCTCCTCTCTTGATGATCTGAGGCGGCTTGCCGCCCAGGGCCTCTCTGGGGCCATCATCGGGAAGGCGCTCTATGCGGGGCATCTCTCCCTCCCGGCGCTGGGAGCGCTACAGGAGCAGCTCTATGGATGAGAAGCGAATCATTGCATGCCTCGACATCAAGGATGGGGCAGTGGTCAAGGGAGTGAACTTCGTCAACCTCAAGGAGGTGGGCGACCCGCTCGAGCTGGGAGCCTGGTATGAGGCAAGCGGCGCCGATGAGCTTGCGATGCTCGATATCACCGCGACGGTGGAGGGGCGGGCGACCTTTGCCTCGCTGGTGGAGGCGATGCGCGCTCACGTGCGAATGCCGATCACCGTCGGTGGTGGCATCAAGTGTGTTGATGATGCCGCACGCCTCTTCGACTGCGGGGCGAGCACGGTGTCGGTGGGAAGCCAGGCGATCCTCACCCCTGCGCTCCTCAGCGATCTCTCCCACACCTTCGGCAGCGAGCGCATCATCTGTGCCATCGATGTGAAACGTACCCCCGACTCCCGATGGCGGGTGGTGAGCCGGGGTGGGCGAAGTGAGACCAGCCTGGATTGCATCGCCTGGGCCCGTGAGGTCGCCTCCCGGGGCGCCGGGGAGATCCTCTTGACCAGCATGGACTGTGATGGGAAGAAGGGCGGCTTCGACATCGCGCTCTATCAGGCGGTCGGTGAGGCGGTGGGGATTCCCATCACGGCCAGTGGCGGGGCGGGGAGTATGGAGCATTTTGCCGAGGTGTTCAAAGAGACGCCGGTCAGTGCGGCCCTTGGGGCGTCTATTTTCCACTTTCATGAGGTTGAGATCGCAACATTGAAGATTTTTCTCTCACAATGTGGTATACCTATGCGTAACCGGACGTAAGGAGAAGGAAGTCATGGGCCTTGATTTTGAGAAACTGAATGGGTTGGTTCCCGCTGTCATCCAGGATGCAACCACCCGCCGCGTGCTGATGGTCGGCTATATGAATGAAGAAGCCCTCACCGTGACGCGCGATCGTGCCCTGGTGACCTTCTTCTCCCGCTCGCGGGGGAAGCTGTGGACGAAGGGGGAGACGAGCGGCAACTACCTGCAGGTCAGGCAGATCATCGAAGATTGCGACCACGACACGCTGCTGATCAAGGCGATCCCCACCGGCCCGGTCTGCCATACCGGCAGCGACACCTGCTTTGGGGAGGTCAATGACCCCGAGGAGCTCACCGACAGTGAGTTCCTCTTCTACCTCGAGCAGGTGATCTGCGATCGGCGTGACTTCCCCCAAGAGGGCTCCTACACCAATCACCTCTTCAGCCGGGGCATCAACAAGATCGCCCAGAAGGTCGGGGAGGAGGCCGTTGAGCTCATCATCGAGAGCAAGGATGACAACAAGGACCTCTTCCTCGGCGAAGCCGCCGACCTGATGTACCACTTCCTCGTCCTCCTCGCCCAGAAGAACATGGAGTTGAGCGAAGTCATCGAGGTGTTGAAGGGGCGTCATAGCCGGTAACAGGAAGCCGATGGTGCCGTTGTTTGACGGCTGCAGGCAAATCTTAAACAATCTTCTCTCACGTCTTTTGTACAAGGCAAATCATCACGATGCTCGCCCTGTCCCTGCGTTCCTCGCCCTCGGTTGACACTCTGCTCATCAAGGACAATGATGTGCTCAAGGAGAGACGGATATGCAAGACAGTACAAGTGGGCAGGGGAGAGAGACGGTGTGGGAAGATCGAGGATCGGGCGGCCTGGCGCTGCTGCGCATCTACAATCGGTTGGGCGAGGCGACCATCTATCTGCATGGGGCGCACATCGCATCCTTCAAGGCCCGCGGGGAAGCGGAGCTCCTCTTCGTCAGCCCGCGCAGTGTTTTTGCGCCGGGGGTGCCGATACGGGGCGGGATCCCCATCTGCTTCCCGTGGTTTGGTAAACACCCTGAGGACTCTGATCTCCCGTTGCATGGGATCGTCCGCACCATGGAGTGGCAGCTGGTCGAGCAGAAGAGTGAAGCGGATGGATCGACCACCGTCACCATGGGCGTAGAGGATACCGACAAGACGCGTTCTCTCTGGCCTCATCGATTCCGTCTCACGCTTGCCGTCAATGTGGGGAGCGCGCTGACGATTCGCCTCACGGTGACCAATACCGATGAACGCCCGTTCAGCTTCGATGCAGCGTTGCACACCTACTATTCGGTGGGTGCGGAAGTGGGAAGCTCAGTGGAAGGACTTGATGGACTCTCCGCCATCGACCGCAACCGCGGCGACGAGCCGTTCATCCAGCGGGGAGCGGCAGCGGTCAATGGAGCGATCCACCGCCTCTATAGGAAGGCGGGAGGGACGGTCCGGCTCAACGACCCGGCCATGGGGCGCAGCATCACGATGGAGCAGACGGGGTGGAGCAATATCCTCATCTGGAATCCCGGGGAGGGGGCGCTGCAGAACAGTGAGATCCTTGATGCCTGGCAGGACTTCCTCTGCGTCGAACACGTCAACAATGGTGAAGGGGGCATCACCCTCGATCCCGGACAGAGCCACACCAGCGAGCTCTCCCTCTCGGTGCAGCGATAGGATCTCCTGTACGCGAAGGTCAGTTGCCGCTGCCGATAACGGGGGCCTGCTGCAGCCGCTGAGGTGGCGATGTTTCGTGACGTTTGGGAGTATACGGTGCGCCACTTCTCAGATCATATCTCTAGGGAATGGTATGGATATCTGCACCATGACAGGCGCATCTCTACCGCCTTGAGGGTTGAGAACACTTGCTTGGGGAGCAGTACATACATGGGAACTGTTTGGCAGGTATCATCTGCTCTGGTGTGCTAGCATGATAGAGGATTATGTCGCTTGACTCCATGAATTCGTGTTTGAAACATGACATGGAATTGCAATGCCAACCGAAGTGATATTGGCAGAACTCTCTCCTTTGAAGTGCAATATTTCAGTGATGCGTGAATGGAAAAAAGATTTTTCTTGACATCCAAAACGCTTTGGATTACGCTATAATCAATCCAAAACGTTTTGGATAACCGATTTTACTTGATGAAATCGAAATTTAAAAGGGGAGACTCATGAAAAAGAAAACACGAGGAATTTTTGTAGTCTTGTTGGTATTACTCATGACTACCAGCCTGTTTGCTCAGGGACAAAAGGCGATTCAAAGCCCAATTTCTGAAGATAACCTGCTGCGCGAAGGTACGCAGATTGTCAAAGAGAAAATTACTCTAACTGGCTTTGGATCAAAGTATGCGGGCAATGCTGAATGGGATGATGACATGCTCGTTTGGCGTGAGCTAGAGAAGCGAACCAATATTCGCGTTGAATGGGAGACCGTCGTTAATACCGAAGCGCGAACCAAAGCTCAGACACTCATCGCGGCAAACGATCTACCTGACATCTTCTTCAAGAATGCGCTTAACATGTCTGACGTCCGCAAGTTTTCTGAATCTGGCCAGCTGATCGACCTCAAGCAATTTATGGATGAAGGCTTGATGCCAAACTTCACGAAGGCGTACAACAACGATGTGAACTTGCAGATTGCGCTTACCGAGCCCGATGGAAGAATCTTTACGCTTCCTGCATATTATCCTGATCCGATCGACACCACTCGCCGTTTTATGTATATCAATGAAAAATGGCTTGAACGCGTAGGGATGGATAAGCCTACCACCATGGAAGAGTTTTATGATGTTGCTCGTGCATTCCGAGACATGGATGCCAACGGTAACGGCAACCCTTCCGATGAGTATCCAGTCTCCTTTGGCAACATCACTGAGCTCGATCGCACCACTCGCGGGTTCTCTGGTATCGATAACGTTTTCTCACAGCCACTGAACATCATCGATGGTGAGCTCTATCAGATGTACACCAGTGAAAATATGCGTGAATCGTTCCGAATCCTCCACACGCTCTACTCCGAAAAGTTAATTGAACTTGACATTTTCACCCGGGGAACATCCGAACACTTTGCTCGTCTTTCAAATGATCAAATCGGTATTAGCTTGCTCCTGCCTCCAGCAGATTCAAGTCAGTTTGGAATCCTCGAGCCGACCTTTGGTCCCCTTGGAAGCGATACAGTCATTTGGAATTGGAAGGTATCTCCCTTGCTCGGAGTCGCATGCTTCTCTATCACCAGTGCAAACAAGTATCCGAGAGAGACTGCTCGCTGGATTGACTATTTCTTTGGTGAAGAAGGTGCAACCCTTGTTCGGATGGGTGTAGAAGGCGACACGTATCGCGTCAATGCTGACGGATCTATGAGCTACACTGAGAAGATTACCGAAGATCCACAAGGTGCTGAGTTTGCCATGGCAAATTATACGATGTGGCTTGGACCCAACAACATGCCTGGTATGTACACCGCAAAGCAAACCCTACCTATCTTTGAAGGTACGTTGACTCCAGATTGTGTGGATATCTTTGCTCCATACAATACTGAACATGCTTATAGCTTACCGACACTTCCAACTGAGCTTGAAAAGGAACGTGCTACACTTATCGGCGAAGTAAATAAATATTTCAACGAAGCAAGAGCTGCGTTCATGACCGGAAAGCTTGATCTTGATAAGGATTGGGACAAGTATGTCTCTGATCTGAAGAAATTGCAGGTAGATCGAGTTGAAGAAATCTATCGTGAAGCTTTCAAAATCATTAAGAGCAAGTTTTAAAACGTAACTGTATGTATGATTGGCCGTGTCTTACCATCTTGGTGCGTGGCACGGCCAATTCATACCCACAAAAGGCAAAACGCTATGAAACATCTACGAAATACTCTTTGTCTCATCCTATTTTTCGGGATTTTTGCCATCTCTTGCAGTACTACAGCAAGCACGGGAGAGTTGCAACATACGCTTATCTCAACAGAACAACGAGCTGAAATGGCACATGAAGGGACTATTTCCCTTTGGTTCTTTGGTGTCCACGAGCTCGGGACAAAAAACGGAGAGTCAAGCCTTGTCATCACCCCAGAAGGGACGACCATACTCATCGATGCGGGTTATGGAAGAGACCATGAGTTGCTCGTTCAACTCATTGCAGAGACCGGTATTACCCACCTCGACTACGTCATCTTTAGCCATTTTCATAGTGATCATATTGGAGACCTTGCCCGTCTCGCTGAGGCGTATGAAATTGGCATGATCTTTCTCATTGATTTTCCAGAACCAGAGGAATCGGGAGCCACCCTTCGTTCCACTATCCTCTCAACAATACTAGAAAAAAATATCCCATATCGCACTCTCTCTCGTGGAGATATGTACTCTTTTGACTCATCAACGACATTACGCTGTTTTAATCCCGAAGGTCCCGTTGTCTATGATAAGTCAGTAGTCGACGATCGGACTCGATCGGTTTTTGAGAACAACCACAGTATGGTTTTCACCATCACGTACGGTGAACACTCTTTCCTCTATGCCGGAGATATCTATAAAGAACGCGAGGCTGAATTGATTGACCTGTTCGGGAATCAGCTCAATAGCGTCCTGTTGAAAGTACCGCATCATGGACTGGGGACCTCTAGTTCATCGCTGTTTTTAATGCAAGTTTCACCGGAAGTACAGATAGTAAACAGTGGAGAACCCACCCTAAGCACATTGGACAGTCTTCGGTTTCGTGCACGTACATTGACTACAGTCGCTTATGGCACCATCCTAGTCATCAGTGATGGGAAAGAGCTAAGAGTCATCCCTGCTCACGAAGATATAACGATAGGGGTCTACGGAGAATGAATGAAGTGTATGGCGATAGGAGAGAGTGATGAGTTTTAACGGTATTGGCACGCATCTAGGTAATTTATATCGCACTTCAAGTGCGCAATCTCGATCGATTTGTGCTGAGAATCCCACCGGATCGAAGGGAGGGGGAGCTCAGTGTGAGCTTGTTGATGGAGTAAGTGGCAACAACGCCCGTGATCTTGGGAAAGGATGGAAAGTAAACCCCTATGTTATCCTTCCGGCAAAGGAGACAACGTTGCTTGCAGATATTGAAGGCCCTGGATGTATCCAACACATATGGGTTACTTCTACAGGCACGTGGCGTGAACAGATTCTAAGAATCTACTGGGATAACCAAACGGTTCCTTCGGTCGAGTGTCCGTTGGGGGACTTCTTTGCCTGTGGCTGGGAACGGTATGCACCAATCTCTTCTCTTGCTGTCTGCGTGAACCCAGGGTCAGCTTTTAACTCTTACTGGCAGATGCCCTTCAAAGAACGGTGTAGAATCACTATAGAAAACCGTGGTGATAATCCGATTGTTTTCTTCTATCAAATTGATTACTGTCTCACTGAATTAGAGGATGATATTGCGTACTTCCATGCACAGTTCCGGCGTACCAATCCTTTGCCCTACAAAGAGGAGTACAAGCTCTTGGATAACGTACAGGGGAAAGGTCAGTATGTTGGTACTTATATGTGTTGGGGTGTCAACAACAATGGCTGGTGGGGAGAGGGGGAGTGTAAATTCTATCTCGATGGTGATACCGACTATCCTACTATCTGTGGTACAGGAACGGAGGATTATTTTTGTGGTTCCTATAACTATGAAGCGATGCTCTATAAACGCAAGTCCGTGAAAGATGAGAAGTTGCGTGCCGGGGAGTACCAAGTCTATACCACCCCTTATGCGGGGCTCTCTCAAGTTATCCTCCCCGATGGGTGTTATAGCTCACAACAACGTTTTGGTATGTATCGCTGGCACATTGTCGATCCGATCCGATTCGAATCCGATATCCGTATTACCGTTCAAGCGCTCGGATGGCGAGCAGACGGTAGATATCTCCCGTTGCAGGATGACATCTCCTCTGTAGCATTTTGGTATCAGACCTTGCCAACAGTGCCGTTTCCTGAGCTTCCAAACAAAGACTACCTTGAGGTGATTTAGGATGCAAATACCAGAATCTCAGCACGCTGAACAACAGGAAGCGTTGCGTAATCTCTTTAGGTTTGTCTATCCTGCTGAAGACTATGCACTTTTCCATTCGAAGTTGATGGAGTTGCTTGCTCGTCACCGAAAGAAAATTGATGCGCACAGACACAAAGATACTGTTAAGAGTACCAATAACGATGGGCGAGTAGCCTTTGATCATGAGGATGTGATGCTGATCACCTATCCAGATGTCGTTCGCTGTGATGATGGTACGACCCCACTTGCAGCGCTACACCACTTCCTCAGTGCTGAATTATCAGATACGTTCTCGGTAGTACATCTCCTGCCATTTTACCCATATTCTTCCGATGATGGATTCTCGATCATCGATTACCGACAGGTCAATCAAGAGGTGGGTTCGTGGAAGGACATTAGATCGATGGCTGCTGTTCACCGCCTCATGTTTGATGCGGTGATCAACCATATCTCTGCCCAGAGCAGGTGGTTCAGTGATTACTGCAAACAAAAGGAGCCATATCGTGATTACTTTATCGAAAAGGATCCTACAAGCGATTATTCGCAGGTTATCCGTCCACGCACATCCTCCCTGTTTTCTGTTGTAGAGACGGTTGCAGGTGTCAAAGAGGTCTGGACTACCTTCAGTGCTGATCAGGTTGACCTAAACTACCGCAATCCTCGTCTCCTGTTGGAGATTCTCGATATTTTACTTGGATATATCAGTGATGGTGCTGCCGTCTTACGTCTAGATGCAATCAACTACCTATGGAAAGAGAGTGGGACAAAGTGTTCGAACTTGCCTGAGTGCCATGCAGTAATCCAAATGATGCGTACGGTCTTTGATATGATAGCTCCTTGGGTGGTACTGGTCAGTGAGACAAATATCCCCCACGTTGACAACGTGACCTACTTTGGTGATGGGCACAATGAAGCGCAGGTAATCTATCAATTTTCACTACCGCCGTTGGTGGTGCATAGTTTTCTCAGCCATGAAATGGAGACGTTAACTCGGTGGATAAGGAGTCTGGAATATGGAGACTCGACCTCCTATCTAAACTTCCTCTCCTCTCATGATGGGGTAGGTATCGTTCCTGCCTCTGGCATCTTAAGTGACGCGGAAGTTGCCGCATTGGTCAACCTCTCCTCTGCTCGAGGAGGGATGGTCTCTGCTAAGACCAATCCCGATGGTACCGAAGTACCCTATGAATTAAACTGTACCTTTTACGACCTCCTTTGTGATCCAAAAGATTCAGAGGTCTCGAATATTGATAAGTTTCTCAGCGCTCATGCTATCTTGCTTGCTTTGAAGGGGATTCCCGCAATCTACTTCAATTCGCTCTTCGGAGAACAGAACAACGTATCGGGAGTACAAGAGACCGGTATTGCTCGCACGATTAACCGTAAAAAATACACCAGGGCTGAATTGACAGCTCGCGTTAACGATGAGCCACGGAGCAAAACAATCTTCAATCAATTGAAAGCGCTCATCAATGTTCGAAAAACACTTCCTGCATTTAGTCCTCACGCGGATCAGCAGGTATTGAATCTCCACAGCAGCCTCTTGGTCATTGTGAGAGGAGGCGTTTCCTGTTCCCCTGTGTTGACGATAGTCAACTCGAGTAACAGACCAGTGATGATTCTCTGTCCTCCTGAATTCGCACCCACACATCAGCCGTTAGAGCTCCTTGCGGGTACCGCCACATCAACCGTGATTGATGGAGAAACGCAACTGCATATCCCCGCCTATGGATTTGGGTGGTGGGGGGTCAAACCATGAGGCTGAAACGAGCTGATTTACATACCCATACGACCTTTTCTGATGGGAGAGGATCGTTAGAAGCAGTGGTAGCGAGCGCAAAGGAGCAATCTTTGGAGGTGCTTGCCATCACTGACCATTATGATGCGCATGATTTTCGTCCAAAAATTGCTCTCTTAGAAGCAGAGTCACTCCTAGAACATTTTACTGCGATTCGTGCTCTTTCGGTCCCTGATGACCTCATCCTCTACTGTGGCCTTGAAACAACACCCTTGCCAAACGGATTATTGGATATTGAACCTGAGGTACTCGCTGTGTGTGATCTGATTATCACCAGTTGCCATTATATCCCCTTTGAAGGAGAAATTGTACCTGGAGAGTACTTCAACGATCAGTATTGGGCACTCTATAAGGAGATTATGCTCCTCATGGCAGCGGGTGAGGGAGACATCGTGGGACACTGTGAGGACTACTTGCCTATAGAACGCTTTATCGAAGGGCTGGACACCACCTATGCAGATCGCCGAGAGATCTGTCGTGCCATCGTCGACCGATACCTTGATCGGGCCTATGTGGATGCGTTTGCAGACCGTTTGCTCTCCTCCGGCAAGCTCTGCGAGTTACACTGTGCGACTGAGACTCCGCGTGGTTGGGTGATTCAGCGGCTAGCTGATAGAGGTGTTCGCTTTACTCCCGGCAGTGATGCGCATGCAGTATCGCATGTGGGAATGACCGCTTGGGCGTATACAGTGAGCAACGCCACTGGTGCGGTACTTTGTACCACCTTGGAGGAAATCCATGACAGATAACCGCATTGTCATTTATCTCAACTGGGATGGCTTCGCCCACTACTACTATCAGCGGGCCTCTGCAAAAAACCTTGTTCCTACTCTCGACCGACTTCGTACCGAAGGGGTATTCCTAGCCAATGCACGATCGGGTATTCCTTCGATAACAAATCCAATGCAATCTGCAATTGCCTCAGGTGCGTATGCGGGGAAGACTGGAAATGTAAAGGTCTTCTACAATAAGAGGGATCGAATCGTTGTAGAGCAACGTCGGGAAAACAAAGCAGAAACAATCGTTGATGCTCTCTATCGGCAGGGACTCGGTGTCGCTTCTGTGCATCATTTCACTTTTGAAGAACAGGGCACATATGCTGGAGATACAGAACGTCCCTTTATCTTCTTGCCAATGAGTACCTACCAACAGCGTTTTGATCAGCTCTATCGGCTCCTTGCTGGCAAGCCTGTATATTCTGGTGACCAGATGATTTCCATCACTTCACCAATACATTTTGTAGCGGTGTATCTCGATGATTTGGACACGATTGGTCATAACAACGGCAAGCTAGCCCCCATCGCCGCACATGAAGAGGAGCGCATTGCTACGGTTCTTTGGCGGCTGAATCAGCTCGACACCGCTCTTGGTATCCTTTTAGAACGGCTTGCAGCGTTAGACTCCTTTGAGCAAATGGCTTTCTTTTTGGTCACCGATCATGGGATGACTCCTTTTAGTTTCGATGATACATCGCTTGCTGCATATCAGGATTTGCTCTCGTGTATCGGTAGTTTCGGCTATACGTATGAGGTTCTACGGCCCGGTGAAAAGCCAAAAGAAGGGACTGATATTGTCCTGTGCAGTGCCGGTCTCTCGTTATTGCTTTCCTTCACCGAACCTCCTCCTACAGATGCCATTGATACGTTACAACAAGTGATTGCTCGCAAAGGGTATGTAGGAAAGGTGCTCAACTCAAAAGAGATTCAAGCGACTGGTAGTGCTGATTTTTGTGATTTGTACATATCTCCAATTCCTCCATATATCTTCAAAGATTTCGCCCCTCAGGTGGGAGCAACACATGACTCACTCGATGAGAGCTCTCAACATGTTTTTTCCCTGCTCTGGGGATCGGGAATCAAGAAAAATATACAAATAACTCGTCCGGTCAAAATTATTGATTTTGCCTCAACCATCGCCTGTTTGTTGCATGCAGACGCGCCTCTTCAAAACGAAGGATCCCCTATCCTCGAAGCTTTGGAATTAGGCCAAGGAGAATTGTGATGAAAAAAGAACAGTGCCCGTCAAGAACGCGTATGGACTTACACGCTCTCGGGAAGCATAACAAGATCAAATCGATTCTTCGAAACTATGATCTCTACTTAATGCTCATACCAGTGATTGCCTTTTATATTATCTTCAAATACATGCCAATGTATGGCATTCAGATTGCCTTCCGGGATTATAATCCAGGGTTAGGTTTCTTGAAGAGCAAGTGGGTGGGTATGGCTCACTTCAAACGCTTCTTCTCGTCTTTTCGCTTCACTCGGATGATTCGCAATACCATAATGATCAATGTCTATCAGATCCTCTTCCAATTCCCGATTCCCATCATCTTTGCCATTATTGTCAATGAGGTACGGAAAAAAAAGTTTAAAGCCTTTGTCTTGAACGTGACCTACGTACCTCACTTTTTGTCTACTGTGGTACTTGTTGCCCTCATCACAACCGTCGTCCACCCAGATTATGGAATAATTAACCAAATCATGATGTTCTTTGGAAAATCTCCGATCCGTTTTATGGAGGAGGCCGTATGGTTTAAACCCCTCTACATTATTTCAGGCATCTGGCAGAGTACCGGTTGGAGCTCATTGATTTATCTTGGAGCATTGGCGGGAATTGATCCTGTGCTTTATGAAGCTGCGCAGGTTGATGGAGCGAGCAAGCTCCAACAAATTTTCAAAATCACTATTCCCTGCATTATCCCAACGATTATGATTATGCTTATCCTAAAGATTGGGGGCATCATGAACCTCGGAGTCGATAAGGTACTCTTGATGCAGAATGACTTGAATATTTACTCGAGTGACGTAATTCCTGTCTACGTCTATAAGACGGGAATCAGGGAAGGATACTTTGACTATGCCACCGCTATCGGATTGTTCAATAATTTGATAAATTTCTTCCTCTTGCTGGGAGCAAACCGGCTCTCACGTAAATTGTTCGACTCATCCCTTTGGTAGGAGACAGACCGATGCCCACAGAAACTATACAACAAAAACGACATTTCAATAGTGACACCTTTGTGCTTGCAACAATCAATGTCCTGCTCGTCATAATCTGTATCGTCACTCTCTATCCGCTGATCATTGTACTGAGTAACTCAGTGAGTGATCCTGTTGCAATCCTTGAGGGGCGAGTACGCTTTCTCCCCGTTGGATTTAGCCTTGAGTCGTATCGGAAGGTACTGGAAAACAAGGATATTGTTCGAAGTTTCTTCAACTCGTTGCGGTACACATTGATTGGGACATTCTGTAATGTGGTGATGACCATTTTAGCAGCCTATCCGCTTTCACGGAAAGACTTGGTTGGACGTAACGTCTTAATGCTCGGTATTACATTTACGATGTTCTTTTCGGGAGGTATGATTCCCACCTTCTTGGTGGTACGAAAACTGAAGATGATGAATACAATGTGGGCGATTATCGTCCCTGGGGTAATCAGCACCTACAATCTGATAATAACCCGCACCTTCTTTCAAACCAACATTCCCAGTGAACTCCAGGATGCTGCACTTATTGACGGTTGTTCCAATACAAAATTCTTGGTACAGATTGTTTTACCACTCTCCACAACCATCATCGTAATTATCTCAATGTTCTACGCAGTTGGGCATTGGAATGCATACTTTGGTCCCATCCTTTACTTCACCCGCAAGGCGAAGTATCCATTGCAGGTAATTCTGCGGGATATTGTTATGAGTGCACATGCAGCAGATATGACGGCTAGTGATGCTGTTCTTTCAACGAGGTTTTTTGAGATTGAACGGATAAAGTATGCTACTATTATAATCGCATCCCTTCCGATGATTATCGTGTACCCATTTGTGATGAAATATTTTGAGAAGGGAGTGATGATGGGTGCTATCAAAGGATAGTAATTGGGTCTCTTGTGGACAGACCTGCTTGGAAAGGAGTGAGATACGGTCATATATGGTCACATTGAAAGATATTGCGGAGCGGGTGGGCCGATCGGTTACTACCGTTTCTCGTGCACTAGCTGATTGTTCGGATGTGAATAAAGAGACTGCTGAGCGCATCAAAGAGGTTGCTGCTCAGCTGGGATATGTGCCCAATACATTAGCAAAGCGTTTGCAGAAGCAGAGCACCGATACGATTGGCATCGTCGTTCATCCGGCATCCAGAGGATATCCTGAGCCCTTTTTCAGTGAGTTTTTAGCAGGTATCGGGGAGAAAGCTACTCACTATGGGTATGACCTTTTGGTGACCTACGCACAGGAAGAGCATCAGATGGACACCTATCGACAGCTAGTCGAGGGGAGACGGGTTGATGGCTTTATTCTATATCGAACCCTGCGTGATGACCCACGAGCCAACTACTTGCACTCATTGAACTTTCCTTTTGCTTCCTTTGGACAGGTGGAGAGTATCGATCGCTACTCTTATATTGATGAAGATGGCGAATATGCAATGCAACTCATCGTTAACCATCTCGTTGCGATGGGGCATACCCGAATAGGCTGTATCTGCCCCTCCCTAGAGATAATGCACGCCTATATCCGCTATAATGGATTGGTGAAGAGTCTTGCAGCTCATGGCTTAGAACTCGAAGCGGCCCTTGTTCGCGAGGGGTACTTCGACCAAAAGGATGGATATGAACAGGCATTGGTGTTGCTTAATCAACCGACCCCTCCCACGGCAATCGTAGGCTTCAATGATATGATAGCCTTTGGAGCAATTAATGCAGCGAAAACTCTCGGTTTACATGTCGGTAAAGAATTCGCCGTTACGGGGTTCGATAACAGCATGATGGCAGCCTACTATCGACCACCATTGACAACCATTAGCCAGCCGATTTTTAAGATTGGAGGAAAGCTGTTGGAGATGTTAATCCAAAGTCTCAAAGACAAGGAGCACGAACCAAGTCAGCTCTTACTGCGTCCTCAGCTCATTATTCGTGAGTCCACACAGTCATTGTAAGTGTCACCACGACGCCCTCCCTTTGCTGTTGCCTCTTCTTTTACCTCCCAGTTGAAGAAGATGGTAGATGGTATACGGATCAATCTTGAGGATTTCAGGTTCTTCATCAAACGAGGTTACATCGATATGAGAAGCTCTCCACGCCTCGCACTCATTGTACAGAATGAGAAGGAGTTACTGCCATTTGAAAAATCAACGTTGTTGTATCTCTGGCAAAAATCGAAGAATACTGCAGGTAATAGTATGGAGTGCTGGCTAATATTGGCGAATTATTGACCACGTGTTCGGTGGAGAATTTACATCGCCAGTTGGTGAGATAGCTCTCGACTTGACAGAAATGGCCACAGTCTTTTGCAGTACCCTCAGTGGTGATTAGCTCGTATGCGTTCTTGACGTGGAATTCTTCCTCTGCGTTCGTGTCACGCTTTCTGTTCATCGATTCCAGAAATATCACTCTCTCCCGTGTAAAAAGAAAGACCGTGGGAGTAAGTGAAATTCATTGAGTGCTTATGGTAGTCCTAGCTCATCGGCATCCTAATTGTCAGGTGAGAAGATTTCTCTCTCCGTGTAGCGGTCGACTGTGGGGACGGTACGAGTAGAAGGGGGCACGACAAGGCATGCTGGTCGAAAGCATCAGCGTTCCTTGTCAGAGGGGCCGACCAATGCGCGTGCCAGCTGTGCCAAGCGCCCGATTTCCTCGATGGCGATCGCCTCCTCAACACTGTGGGCTCCGGTGTAGCCGGCACCGAGCAGGACGGCATCGATGCCGTTTGCCCTGAAGATGTTGACATCGCTGCCTCCTTGGCTGACCGCTTCGGTGTACGGGATGGAGGCGGAGCGGCATGCCGCCTTGAAACGCTCTCGCGCAGCGGATGAGGTGATGCGGTACCCGGGATAGGCGCGGTCGTGCGCCAAGTCGAATCTTCCACCGGTTTCGATGCATGCAGCGCGACAACAGCCCAGTACATGATCCAGCTGCTCTTCGATCCGCTGCTCATCAAGGCTGCGGATCTCCATCTCTGCCTCCACCAGGTCACAGACCACATTGGTCGAGGACCCGCCGTGGATCGAGCCGATGTTCGCTGTGGTCACCGCATCGATGCGTAAGAGCTGCATCGCCGCGATCGCCTTGCACGCCGTGGAGATGGCGCTGATGCCCCGCTCCGGGGAGATGCCGGCGTGAGCGGCCGTGCCGTGGAAGAGCAAGTGCAGGGACTCCTTCGCTGTCGCTTGCATGACGAGTGTCCCGACTGCCTTGGAGCTGTCGAAGGCAAAGAGTGAGGTGAGGTGGGCTTTGATGTTCTCTCCGAGGCGTTTGGCACCCTTCAAGCCCACCTCCTCTTGGACGGTGAAGAGGAGACCGAACGGGCCGAGCTCCTTGCGATAGTGGATGAGGACGAGGGAGAGGGCTACTGCGATCTTGTTGTCCGCCCCGAGGGCCGTGGTGCCATCGCTTCGGATATACTCTCCGTCAACGACGGGTTTCACCCCCACTGCATTGGAAACCGTATCGAGATGGGCGGCGAAGGTGAGGGGAGGCCGCTCGGTACAGTTCACCGGGACAAAGAGGTTGCCCATCTCGTCGAGGGTGTAGGGTAAACTTTCTTTGTCGCAGAGTTCTCTGATGAGGGCGCGAAGCTCCTCCTCCTGCCCACTGGGGCTGTCGATCGCCACCAAGGCAAGAAAGCGTTCGATGAGGGCGTGTTTCATCTGGAGTCTCCTTTCAAAACGCGATGTGCAGGATTTCTTCGACCTGGGGGGATGCGAGGGGGTGCAAGGATCCGATCGGATAGGGCCCGGGGCAGGCGAGAGACGCGATGTCCCTCAGCTGTGTTCGTTCGATGCCGACCTCACTCAGACGAGTGGGGAGGCCAAGATTGCGGTACCAAGAGGAGAGCGCCCCGACCACAGCCTCGAGTTCCGTGTCGGGCGATGAGGATGGAATCCTCCAGACTCGCTGAGCATATGCGCTGATATGGTCGGGGTGGAAAGGGCCGATGGAGCGTAGCCATGCGGGGGTGATGATGGCCAAGCCTGCGCCATGCGCGACATCGCTGACCGCGCTGAGGGCGTGCTCGATCATGTGGCAGGCCCAGTCTCCACCGCCACGGCCCCGGTCGAGGAGGGTGCTGTGGGCGAGGGTTCCCGCCCACATGATCTCACTCCGGAGCGCGAGGGAATGGGGATCGGCGAGGACCGACGGACCGGCTTCGATGACAAAGCGCATGACTCCTTCGAGCAGTTGGTCGGTGAGGTGGGTGTCCTCGACCGGAGAGAAGTACCGTTCATTGAGGTGTGAGAGCATGTCGCTGAGGCCACAGGCCGTCTGATACCGGCTGAGGCTCAGTGTCAAGGTCGGGTCGAGGAAGGCATGGACGGGAACGAGTGCCGGGCCGCTGGCGATGAGCTTCTGCCCCGTCTCCGGATCGCTGATGACGGCAGATTCAGAGGTCTCGGATCCTGAGGCCGGGATGGTCGGCACCGCCACGATGGGAAGGGCCCGTTCAATGCTCTGATAATTCAGGAAGTGGTCCTCCCAAAACACCCGCTCATCATCGGCGAGCAACAGGCCTGCAAGCGCCTTCGCCGTGTCGATGACACTGCCTCCCCCCACAGCGAGGATCCAGTTTGCATCCTTGCCCTTGACCTCTCTTGCAAGCGAGACGACCTCGTCATAGGCGGGGTTGGCGGTGACGGGCGAGCCGGTGATGACATCGCATCCGGCAGCCTCAAGGTGCCCGGCGATCCTCTCGAAGAGTCCGCTGGAGAGGGCGAATGAGCCGTGGAGCACCAACACCCGCTCTCCGAGGGTGCGCGCCGTCGCTCCGATCTGATCGACCACGTCGGGGCCGAAGTGGATGTGGGTCGAAAATACGAGGTCAAAGGACTCCATTTTTTCTTCCTCCTTTCGCGGTGATGCTGAGGATGAGGACCGCGGCGAGCAGCAGTGCGCACATGATGATCAAGAAGCCGGCATGGTGGGCATAGAGCATGCTGGTGACCTTGATGAACACAATCCCCAGGATTGATGAGATCAGACTACTGGCTGCATAGATGGCGCTTCTTTCCTCTCCGCTGCTCTCCACGGCAAGCAGGGCATCGGCACATGTCTTCAGCACACCGTAGGAGAGGGCGATGAGGAGCACGGCGATGAGGGAGGTGGAAAGTCGTCCTTTGGGAAGGAGGAGCAGGAGGGCGAAGCCGATGAGGGAGAGCAGCGAGGCTGCCTCTGAAAAGGCGGTGAGGTTTGACCGCTTCAGCAGCGGATTCACCACCACCATGGCGGTGAGGGTGCCCAGGGCGTAGACAGCCCCGACCACCGATACCTGAGAGGGCGAGAGGCGGGCGAAGTCGATGAAGAACGGGGTGAAGAGGAGGCTCGCCGTTGTGCCCAGGGAGTAGTAGACATAGATGAGGGCATTGATGGCCATGGCGTTCTGTGTGGCGCGGTTGCCTTTGAGCGATGAGAAGAGATTGCGGTAGACAAGAAGATAGCGTGAGGGGTTGCGGGGGAGCCCTTCTTCCCGCATCTTGCGTTGGACCGCCAAGCCGGTGGGGGTCTCGGTGAGCAGGAGGTGACGTCCTATGGCTTGGCCCGTCATGCTGATGAACGCGACGAGCAGGAAGATACGTTCGGCTTCGATGACGCCCTGGCGCAGGACGAGGATGCCGGCGAGGGGGGTGAGCAGTCCGGCGGCGACCAGGATGATGTTGAAGAGGTTCATGGCGACGACACTGTTCTCCTCAGACGCATCCTCGATCATCAACAAGTAATAGCCGATGCTCATGATCCGGTTCAGACCGGTGAGCGCCATCGCGATGAGGGCCACCTCATAGCGGGGCCAGAGGAGAAAGAGCAGAACGGGCAACGCCGAGCTGACCACGTCGAAGAGCAACGTCGCCCACCTGCGTCCCAGGCGGTCTACAAGGGGGGCCGCGATGAAGGAGCTGACCAAGGCCGCTCCATTGGCGGCCACCATGATGTTGCCGATCTGGGTGTCGGTGACCCCCGCTTCCTTCAGGTAGAGGCTGAGGTAGAAGAAGTAGAAGGTGTAGGGGATGGCCCAGAGTGGAAAGAAGGAGGTACAGACACGGGCATTCCGCTGCAGTTTGGAGAGATACCCCTTCATCGCGTGCTCTCCACCAATGAGCGGGCAAGGATCTCCAGCGGGAGGTCGTTGGTGTGGCGGACCTGGTGAATGACCTCGGGGGGGATGGGGGAGTCGAGGTGAAACGCCCGGTTCAAACCGCCCACCAAGGCGGCGATGGTGTCGGTGTCCCCGCCCACCTGGGCGGCGAGGCATATGCTGCGGAAGGTATCGCCCGGGGCGAAGAGGAAGAGGGCGAAGACGGCGGCAAAGATGTCGGCCGACTCCAAGCCGGTGCCGAGGACAAAGTAGAGCAGGTCCAGCAGCTCCTCCTCGCTACGGTTGGTGTGCAAGTATTCGACGATGAAGTCGAGGCGTCCGATGCTGGAGGCCGCGCAGGCGATGTATGGAGCTTGAGAGAGGCCGTATTGCCCACCCGTTCGCGCCGCCTCGATGATCTCGGGGACGGTGCCCCCACCCACTGCGCAGGCGATGGCGGAGCTGTAGGCGCAGGCTGCCTCCAGCGCCTGGCTGGTGTAGTGGGTGGGTATGAGGCAGATGACCACCAGGTCAAGCATCTCGGTCCACTGTAGGGCGTGGGAGAGGGCATAGAGCGTCGGGGCAAGGGAGCGCATCAAGCCCCCGCAGGTGGTCCCCCCGCTCCCGCTCGTCATGGGATCGGCTCCCCCCTTGATCGCCTTCAGCGCCTTCAGCGAGCTTGGCCCGATGTAGCGTTTTGCCACGGCATCGGACTCATCGATCCAGGCGAGCAACCCCTCGACGGTGGAGGTGATGGTCACCCCCTCCCTCAGATAGTGGGTGAGCAGAGAGAGTGTCTGCTCGGTGTCATCGGTGACCGAGCCTTGGGCGAGGTCGCTGTGGTGAGCCGACAGCCGGCTCTCCACCAGCGAGTCGATCGTCCCGATCTCTTGGGCGATCTGGGAGCGGGTCATGAACTCGGTGGGCATCCCCATCGCATCCCCGACGGCGAACCCTTCGAGGATGGCGATGATCTGGCGTTCGCTGATCATACGAGGCTCGAGAGGAGCTCGAAATCCCGTCTCAGCTTGGTGGGGATGTCGCTCAGGTAGTGACGATATGACGGCTCCAGCGTGTAGTAGCCGGTATACTCTTTCTCTTGGAGCAGGGCGAACAGGTCGCTCCAAGGAATTTCCCCCATTCCGATGGGGAGGTGTTTCTTCTGCTCCTTGAAGTCGCTGAGATGGAGATGGCAGGGAGGCTGGCTGAGCGAGGCGATGAAGGAGAGGGGATCTTCACCACCTTCCATCACTTCGGTGGTGTCGACCATGACCTTCATCACCGGCATCTGCCACTCCTCTACGTAGCGTTCAAGCGTCTGGGGGTGCTGCCCGACTCCGACCGGATAGTTCTCCATCGCCAGGGTGATCGACGCTTCCTCACACAAGGCGCCGAGGTAGTGCACGTTCTCTATGATCCTCGGCTCGATATAGGTAGCCATCTCCCCCTCATACTGATTGGTGGGGTGGATGACCAAAAATTCGGTCCCCAGACGCTTTCCCATCGTCACGATATCCCGCGACAGGGCTCTGCCCTCTTCGCTCATCACCGGATGGGCTGAGTAGAGCATCGAAAACATCGCCAGCGGATAGTGGATGGAGGAGACGTGCACCTTCGTTTTTTCAAAGCTGCCCGTCGCCTCCTCGCTGGTATCCCAAAAACACTGTGGCATCAACTCAGCGTGGGCGAATCCCGCCTCAGCTACCAAGCGCAACGCCTGCTCTGACGGGAGCGGATACAAGGCCCCGGTAGAAAATGCATATCTGTTCATCACTGATCCCTCCCGAAATTTTCATCTGATCGTGTGGGGGTGGACCCCCACACAGTGTGTCAGACTCACTCAATCTCTTTCTCAAGAGAAGCAGCCGCCTTGGCAAGGGCTACTTCAACACTGCTTACACCCTTCTCGATCTCATCAAGAGCATACCAGAAGAATGAATCCATGGTTCCCATCTCTTGGAAGTGGTAGTACGCCCAGGCGTTATCAAGCTGGTCGAAGGCCACCTTGTACAGCGGATTGGACGCCAACGCCTCCTTCACCACCGCTCCATTCTGTGCCGACTTACGCACCGGGAGGTATCCGGTCGAGAGCGCGAACTCGGTGTGGTTCTCCTCCTCGAGCAGATACTTGAGCAGCTCCCACGATGCCTCGCGTTTGTACTGGTCACCGGTGAGGATCACCGCGACATTGCCGCCAAGGGCGATGGAGCGGTTCTTGAACCCCGGCATCACGATGGCTCCGAGGGAGAAGTTCGTGGTGCCCTGCCAGCGCGCGACCCGGTTGGATGAGGCTGCGATGAAGGCGAGGTTGCCGGCGAGGAACTTCTTCTCGGCGTTCGTGTGCTGCGCGGCAGGCATCACGTTCGAGTCGACCAGCGACTTCCAGAACCGGCCCACTTCGATGCCACTGGCCTCTTGGAAGGCCGGTTGTACTCGATCGCCGACCTTGCGGACCACCTCGTTGCCGTTTTGGCCGAGCATCGATTTGAAGAGCCAGACCCCGTCCGAGGTATCAAAGCCGTAGAAATCGGGGCTGTTGTTCACATTGCCCTTCTCCATCGCCGTCTTGGCCATGGTGAAGAACTGCGCCCAGGTGGTCGGAGGATTCTTCTCAAGGTCCAGGCCCGCCTTGTCGGTGATGTCCTTGTTGTAGTAGAGCACCTGGCTGGAGATACCGTATGGCACCGCGGCGATCCTTCCTTCGTACATGCCGTACTCCAGCATGCCTTTGAAGATGTCGTCGACATTAAAATCGGGGTCCTTCACCAGATTCTCCATCGAGAAGTCACCACGACCTCCGGTGTAGAGCTGACCTGCGGCCATGATAGCCGCATCGGGCTCATCACCGGAGAGCAGGGCGGCGCTCACCTTGGTCGCGGTGTCGGCATAACTGCCCGAATAGGTCAATTCGAGCTCGATGTCGGGCCGTGATGCGTCGAATGCCTTGGCCAATGCGAGGAACTGTTCGCCCGACGCACCGCTGATGGCATACCACACCTGAAGTTTTACTACCTCCGGCCTGGTAGATACCTCCTTGGCCCCTGTTGCAAAGACCAATGAGATGCCCAGGGTGAGTAGTAATACGATTGTTGTTGCCTTTTTCATAATACACCTCTCTTTTGTTGTTCTTACTATGCTTTCAATCCGGTGAGTGTGATGGACTGCACCAGTTGCTTCTCAAAAAACAGATAGACGATCAGGACGGGGAGGATGGCCATCACCGCGGCGGCCATCATGATCTGGTACTCCGATGATGATTCCTGAACCAGGTACTTCATCCCGATGGGTAGGGTGCGGTATATCGCCTTGTTGGTGACGATCAAGGGCCAGGTGTAGCTCTTCCAGTGTCCGAGGAAGGCGAAGAGCATCGCCGTGCTGATCGAACTCTTCGAGTTGGGGATCACCACTTCACTGAGGATCCGATAATAGCCGCACCCATCGAGCTTCGCTGAATCGAAGAGAATCGTGGGGATGGACGAGAAGAAGGAGACCAGGAGGAAGATGGTGAAGGCGGATAAGACCTGCGGGAGGATGATCCCGGCATAGGTGTCGATCATCCCCGCCTTGCTCACCAACAGGTAGAGGGGGATGAGCGTCACCACGGTCGGGACGAACATCGTGCTCCTGATCAGCGTGTAGAGGAATTTCCGTCCCGGAAAATTCAGGACCACCAAGGCGTACGCCGCGGTGATCGAGAGGGCCAGCTGGATCGCCGTTTGCGCCACGGATGTGAAGATGCTGTTGAAGTAATATCGGCCGAACGGGATCATCTGGAAGACCTTCTTGTAGTTGGTGAACTTCCAACTGCTGGGCAACCACTTCGGGGGGTAGGTGTAGACGTCGGCCACCGTTTTGAAGGATGAGAAGATCATCCAGACGAACGGGAAGATCATCACGACGGAGCCGGCGAGGAGGAAGAGGAAGACCGGAATATTGATTTTCTTACGTAAACTTGCCATATCGTTACTCCATGGTGATGGACTTGCTCGTGTCGAGCCGAGTTTGGATGAGGGTCAGGATGAAGATGATGATGAAGAGGATGATCGAGGCGCTGCACGCCCGACCCATCTTCCCGCTGGTGAAGGCCGTGTCGTAGATGTAGTTGACCATCAAGGCGGTGGAGTAGAGCGGCCCTCCCTTCGGGGTCATCACGTTGACCTCGGCAAAGACCTTGAAGGTGTTGATGATCCCGATCATGAGCACGAAGGAGATGATGGGGCGCAGCAACGGAAGCCTGATGCGGAAGAGGATCTGGTGCCCCTTCGCCCCATCGACCTGGGCGGCTTCGATGTACGAGGGTGGGATGTTCTGCAGGCCGGCCAGGAAGAGGACGATGTTGTACCCCAGCCCTTTCCAGATGGAGAACATCAGGATGGATCCCAAGGCGCTCTTCTCATGATAGAGCCACTGGGAGGTGGGCAGGCCCAAGGCGCTGAGGACCTGGTTGAAGGGACCGATGCCCGGGTCGAAGAACCAGATCCAGATCAGGCTGGAGGCGACCACCGGGACCACGACCGGAGCAAAATACACCGAACGCAGGTACTTCTTCAACGGGATCCTCGCGTCGAGCATCAGGGCGATGGAGAGGGCCAAGGTGGTGTCGATCAGCAGCTTGAAGGCGGCGAAGGTGAACGTGTTCCGGATCGCCTTGAAGAAGCGGTCATCGGTGAAGAGGTGCTTGTAGTTGGCGATCCCGTTGTACTTCTTGATCCCGGTGGCGATGTTGTAGTTGGTGAAGCTGTACGACACCACTTGGATGACCGGAACGATGAAGAGGAGGACGATGGCGATAATGGTAGGGACCAAAAGGACCACCGCCGCCCGTACTTGTGCACTTTCATACTGTTTGCCGAAGAGGGTGACCCGATGGATACGGAGGGCTTCTTGCTGTTTTCTCATGCGATTTCTCCTCCTTTGGGTTTTAGTGCATGTATTGCCCCCGTCATCACGGTACAGGAGACCGCGCCCCGGCGGATGTACGGGTTGCCGTCGATGACGATGTGGGCATCGGGACCAAGACCGTCAAAGGTTACGGTCTCGCCCGCTGTGAAGAGCAGGTGTTGGATGGCGGTGAAATCATCGCTCTCCCACGAGCTTGGGTCGCTGTTGACGACATTGCCCGAGATGAGGCCCACCGCGGCGAGGCCCGTGGCATCCCTTCCGTGGCAGAGGGCGCCGAAGATGGCCCTGCCGTAGAGACGGTCGAATTGCAGGGGAGAGATGACGATCTGGGCGATCGGGACCGATCTGTTGAAGGCGCGTGGCTCTCCATTCACCAGAACGGAGAAACCGTCTGTGGTGATGCGGTCCCCCACCGTGGTTGCCATTCGGCGGCCCCTGAGCAGCAACTCCTCGACGCTCAAATTCCGACACACCCCTCCTTCGGTCCCGAGGAAGGTGTCGGCGAGGATCACGTCGTTGAAGCCGAGGCCGAGGAAGCCGTTCTCATCCGATACCGCGATGGCGTCGATGGCGACCTCCTGAAGCGATGCATGGGTCAGGTGCGCCAGGTGCTCACCTTTGAAGCTGACGATGGGCCCGACATTCGCGGTCCCTGCGGCGATGGCGAGCATGATGGGCTTCACTGTTCGCCTGCTGATGTGCAGAGCGAGGTACGATGAGAGGCCATCGCCGCCGACACTCACCAGATAGCGGGGGTTGACTGCCAAAAGTGCCTCCGCGATCTGGGCGATCTTGGCTTTGTGTTCCAGAGATTGGTCTATTTCCAACACGACGGCGCCCGGCAGGTATGCATCCCCATAATCGCGGCAGACGACGAAGGTGGCGCCGTCGAAGAGCCGCATGATCTCACCTCCGATCGCCTTGAGCTGGGGTGGGGGAAGGTGAGGGTGCTTATTGAACACAACTGCGACGTTCATCTTCGTTCCTTCAGGGTTGGAGGACAATCTTGAATGCGTTGCCTGCCCGGAGCATGGTGAACGCTTCAAGTCCCTCCTCGAGGGTGAGCCGATGGGTGATCAGCTTTGCATAGTGCGCGGGGTTTGCCTCGATCATCGAGTAGGCGTTGTGGAAGTGGGAGAGGGCGAACCCGCTGCAGCCGGTGACACTGACTTGGCGATAGTGGATGGAGTAGGCGTCCGCCTCGAAGGTGTCCTCCTTCTTCAACCCACTGAACACGAGGACCGTACCGCCGTTGGCGATGCGGCGCACCGCGTCGGCGATCAGGGCGGCCTGATTGACAGAGATGATCACCTGGTCGTAGAGACCGGGATCCGCATCGGCTGGCTCGATGCACTCGATGCCCCACCCCTTGATCAGACTCCTGCGGTATGCATTGGGTTCCACCACCGTGACGGGAATATGGATATCTTGGAAGTACAGGGCAAAGAGCACACCCATCGGTCCTCCCCCGACGACCAATGCCTTCGAACTGGGGCGCAGGCGGAGTTGTTCGATGCCGTTGAGGACACAGGCCAACGGCTCGACGAGGGTGTAGACCAGCTCATCGCTCCCCTCCGGGATCGCGATGATGCCCTCTTCGTACTCGTCGGGGAGGGTCACATACTCACAGAACGCCCCCGAAGAGACAAAGTGCTTGTCACTGCAGAGCTGGGGGAGGCCGGTCACGCAACTTTGGCAGCGTCCGCATTCGAAGTATGGGGCCACCACCACCCGGTCTCCCGCTTTGTAGGGGGAGTGCTCAGGCACTTTCACCAACTCCCCGACGAACTCATGGCCCAGGATGGTGGGCGGCTTGAAGAAGTGGTGGCCGACCGTGAAGGTCTTCAAGTCGGTGCCACAGATCCCGCACCCGCTCACCCGGACGACATATGGGCCATCCGGTCGTTCAATCTGCTGTATTTCGAGCTTTCCAATTCCGGTGTACATCAATGCTTTCATCTATTGCTCCAGTGATGCGGCCAACTCAGTGGCGGTCAACGCATCGGTGATCAGGCAGTCAAAGAGCTGTAGCTTTGCCGCCGTTATGATTCCTTCGAGTTTTCCCGTTCCTCCACAGATACACACGATCTGTTTCGTCTTCCTCAGTGATTCGAATGGGATGCCGACGTAGAGCTTCTCCTCTACATCCTGCATCGGGCGGGTAATCAATTGTTCATCGGCATTGATGTCGTCGATGAACCCTTCCTTGTTGTAGAACCTGCCGAGGATGTCGCCCACCACCCCGTTTTGGCGAAGTTCCTCCAAGGCTTGTAGGGTATATTCACCGACAGGGAAGCTGGGAGTTCCCCCGAAGGCGCCCAGGCCGACGATGGCGATGTCCAGGCGACTCCACAGATCTTGGATGGATTTCATCTGGGGGTCACGTGAGAAGAAGCTTTGGACCTTCAGGTCGGAGACAAAGGCCGGGATATTGAAAAACAGGGCGTTCCCATGGAGTTTCTCTGCCATCCGATCAGCGATGACATTGACTTGGTAGTGAGACTCGGTACGCCCTGCGCTGCCGACGAGGGGGACCACCGTCACTCCCTTGAGGTGTGGGCACTCGGGGAGGGCGAGGATGCTGCGATGCACCGAGACGCCCCACCCGACCCCTACCGCCATCCCAGGGAGGATGGCTTGTGAAAGATAGGAGCCGGCGGCTGCGCTGATCACCTTGATGCGGTCATCACGGTCATTGCCGTTGCGGTCGGGGAAGGCGCCGACCACGACGCGCTTGATCCCCAGCGCCTTGGCGAGGTTGGTCTCCAGTTGGGAGCACCCAGCCGGGGGAACGACCTCGATGCGGACAATCCCGACGGCCCGTGCCCGGGAGAGGGCCCGGGACACCATCGGGCGTGACAGGTTGAGCACGTTGGAGATCTCCTGTTGGTTCTTGCCCTTGTCATAGTAGAGGTTGGCGATGGTATAGAGCAGTTCGCGGTTCTCCAGCATTGCTACCCCCTGAGCACCTGACAGAGGGAGGTGACCACAGAGCAGGGATCCTCGTGTTGGAAGAGATTCCTCCCGAAGGCAAAGCCGATCGCCCCTGCAGAGACGACCGTCTCTGCGATATCAAGGATGTTCGCCTCCTTCGGC
>ENA-UPXM01001568-UPXM01001568.1-activated-sludge-metagenome-genome-assembly--contig:-NODE-1568-length-28899-cov-16.268063_pt1 | contig 28899 bp, 32 predicted proteins | sample MGYA00238178_ERZ772708 | MGnify/ENA primary metagenome ERZ772708 (study PRJEB29002, sample SAMN05720212) | activated sludge metagenome | isolation source: anaerobic digester from wastewater... | reverse complement strand
CCTCCTCGACTTCCGAAAAGAACTGCTATTCGGGGGTTCGGCTGGGGGCGGAAAAGGGAACATACTTTCATCTAAAATAGTAACACCTTTTGGACAAAAAACTCTTGAAAATATTACTATTGGAGAAAGCATTTCAAATCCTGATGGTTCTATACAAAAAGTGATTCATATATATGAACTAGGCGAACAAGATACATATGAAGTATCTTTTATAGATGGTGCAAAAACCACCGTGACACTAGATCATATATGGCTAGTAAACTTATCTGGTAAAAAATTAAAAGCTGCGCGAAAACAAATTGATCAAGAATCAGGCGAGTTTGAAGAAACCACCACTAAAACAATATTAATGACCACTGAGCAATTAATAAATCATTTAAATAAATGTAAGATAGACGAGTTAAGTGGTAAACGTCCTAATTGGCCCCTTATACCACTAACAACTCCCGTCCAATTCACATTTAATGAAAACAGATGGGGTAATAAATGGCCCATAGATCCATATATATTAGGGTTATTGATCGGCGACGGATCGATCCATCAAGGCATATCCATATATACAAACGATTCGGAAATAACTAATAGTGTAATCGACTGGGCAAAATCATATGGTATATCATATAACCTAGATATAAACCCTGACAAAAATGGACATAGCATAGTATTTTCAAAATGTTCAAAATTACATGAAACTCTAGACCACCTCAAACTAAGCAATACCTACGCGCACGATAAATTTATTCCGAGTAATTACAAACTAGCTCCACTCTATATAAGATGGGCTATAATACAGGGATGCTTCGATACTGATGGATACGTAGATTCAAGAGGACATTGCTCATATACAACAATCTCAAAACAGTTAGCTGAAGATGTTCAATGGATTCTAAGATCGCTAGGATTTAAATCGACTGTTACCTCAAAAATACCAACCTATACTCACAATAACGAAAAAAAACAGGGTCAACTTGCATATACTGTAAATGCTATTGGAAATAATACTAAAAACCTCTTCAGACTCACTAGAAAGCGAGATCGATGTAAAGATGGTATAAATGGGGGAGATATAGCTAAACGTCGAATAGTTGACATTAAAAAGGTTGGCCGGGAACCATGCCGTTGCATAAAAGTAGATAACCCAAACGGTTTATATCTAGTTGATGACTTCATTGTCACCCACAACTCTGATTACCTCCTCATGGCGGCCCTCCAATTCGTAGAACAGCCCAACTACAACGCTATCATATTCCGCCGCACCTACTCCGATCTAAGCCTGCCTGAAGGCCTCATACCCCGCTCCCACGAGTGGCTAACCCACACCCCCGCCCAATACAAACAAGACCTCCACCAATGGTTATTCCCCTCTGGAAGTACCTTAACATTTGGATACCTAGAATCGGAATCCCACATATACAGGTACAAGTCGGCTGCTTTCTCTTTTATAGGATTCGAAGAACTAACAGAGTTCCCAATCGAACGCTTTTACACCTACCTATTTAGCAGACTGCGTAAACCAACCGACTCCAAAATCCCCCTCAGAATGCGCGCGACCACTAATCCAGATGGCCCCGGCGCTGAGTGGGTATACGAGCGATTCAAGCCCGATGACCCCCAGCCCTTAGAGAATGGCCGCCGGTTCTTAAGCTCCAAACTCTATGACAACCCCCACATCGACCAGGAAAGTTACATCGCTAATCTGGAAGAAACCGATCCCGTCACCAGAATGCAACTCCAAGAAGGTGTATGGCGGGTCAAAAAATCGGGCAACAAGTTCAAGCAGGAGTGGTTCGACCGCTGCTACATCAACGAAGAAGACGTGCCCGAAGAAGGCATCACGGTCCGATATTGGGATCTGGCCGCCACCGAACTCAAGCCGGGCACCCGGACCAACAATGATCCCGACTACACGGTAGGCGCAAAAATCCGCCTCTACCACAACATCTACTACATAATGGATATAAGACGGGACCGGCTCTCGCCCGGTAAACTCGAAGAATACATCCAAGAAACCGCCGAATTCGACGGCCCCGACACCATAATATACCTGGAACAGGAGCCAGGCTCGTCCGGCAAAATAATGACAGACGATTATATACGGAGGGTATTAAGTGGATATGCAGCCTTTAGTGACCGTCCCACGGGTCCAAAGGAAGCGCGTGCTAACGTTTTTAGCGCGGCACTCTACAACGGCATGGTGCGTCTTGTGCGTGCTCCTTGGAATAAACCGTTTGTTACGGAATGTTGTCTCTTTCCTACGAAAGGTGTACATGATGATATGGTAGATTCAGTTTCGAGTGGTATTGGTCGATTACCGCGCGCAAAAAGATGGAAAACTGGCAACATCGGAGAAATATCTACGTTTAATCCTATGGCCCAGGACATGGCCTTTGACACTGGCGACCTCAAAATAGAAGATGACGGAATAGAAGAATTTTTTTAGGAAGTGATTAGTAGTGAATTATCAAGAATTTATAAAGGCAGCCGTGGATCGCGACAGCGACCTACCCATTACTATAGAAGCAACCGCACCAACTGTAGATCGCCGTGACGATTTACCCACTATAAATTCTTGTGCAGTTGCTACTCAATTCGCGGCTGAATCAAAAAAACCAGCCGAAACCGGCCTGGAATTTACCCAAGAAGACGAGTTTGAAGACCCAAAAAACATCACCGCCCAGGACATCCGAGCAATATGGGACGAACCCATCCTCCGGGCCACCGTCACCAAACTCCAAAAGTTCATTTTCGAGGGGGCCGAACTCCTAGTAGTACCGCCCGACGAAATAGCCAACAAAGTGAAAAAGGAAGAGCTAGAAGAAACGCAAACTATGGTAGAAACCATCGATAACTACACAATGAAAACGCTAGTACGGATGGAACGGGCCTGGCTCGACAAAAAGCGATACGGAACCAAACTGTTCGAGCGTCTGGACGGTCAAATCCCCGGTATATCAACCTCTTATAAGGGGCCAGTCGTCTTCAAATCGCTCCCAATGCACTCCTTCGATACTACACCCACCCCACTTACCGACACCTCAAAATACGTAACGGGAAAAATACTAAAAGGCATCGTATTCGATCTGAACACCTTCGAAACTAGTTATTGGCAGCGCCAGACCGATTATGGCGAACCAATCCAACTAAAAAATGAAAACCTACTTGTTATCAAAGACGAAAATAGCGAATATGTTGATGGAGATTCTGTCTTCGTAACTCTCGTCCCACTCATCAAAAAACTAGCATTCGTAGATAAATGCTTGATGAGGAGTGCAATGCGGACGGGAGTTCCCAACCTCGACGTCATAATAAAAGAATTTAGAGGGGAGGCGGCCCCGATCAACGCGGATGCCTGGGATTTAAGAAAAGCCTACATGGAAGGTCGTAAAATCGGCCAAAATTGGTCGAATAGTACGGTATTGACCCACCCTGACTGCATAGAATTGAAGCCTATGGAGTGGGGCAAGATGGGCATGGACCCCATAAAAGTAGTCAATTTCTTCAACGAACGAATACTCTACGCACTAGTACCTCGCGACTTCACCGAAAACAAAGGAATAGCAATAAGTCAAACGGGAACCTCAAGCCTCGATATGCTTAATTTATGGGCGCGGGGCGAACAAACCGAAATAGAGCGGCCATTTCTGGCAGAATGGGACCGAATACTCGCATTGAATGGGAAAGAAGGTTGGCGAGTTGAGATAGTTTGGCGCGAAATGACACCTGATTCCGGCCCGGAGATCTGGAACCGGGTGCGAATCGCGCGGGATGTTGGAGTGTTCACCCCCGATGAGATCCGTGAAATCGCGGGGTATCCACCTTTAACTGAAGACCAACGAGCGGAGATAGCAAGGATACCGGCCAAAGGATCGAACCCCGGTGATAAGGTTGATTTTGGCTCCAACAATGGCACGGATGATCGGGCGGATGTGGGGCCGAATCCACCCCCGGCCAGTTTCAACGACCCCGACAAAAAGATAGACGGTACTCCGCAACAACGCGATAAAAAGGATAGCCGGGAAGTGAGGGGTAAAGGTCGCAGGGCTGGTTAACATTCCCTAAATTTGCGAATGCATACTTTCCAACCTATTGTATGCATTCGTATAATTTCTATATATTCATCTATATAGTTATATCCAGTATTGGCATAGAATTGTTCTACCTCTTTCATTTTATCTTTAAACTCGGTGATGAGGAAGTCCTTTATACTTGAATATTCATGATATTTAGTTGAAAATTCATAAACGCCATCAGTTTCATGGTCAAAAATAGTAAAATAATATTTATCGCATTTTGTATGTGGTATAAACATGGTTTTAATCACATTTTCTCCATTTTGTCAATAAATCTGTTTATTTGGTCACGAAGTGTTGATGATTTCATACCATTACCCCACTTAAACTCTAATTTATGAGAAATCCCATCGGAGTCTCTAGGCCAAACTTCAACATAAACAGAAACCCGGCTAAAGTTTTTGGTTACATCTTTGGACGACTGATCCAAAATTCTAAATCGATGATTGCCAAACAAACAAATACCATCAGGATAATATTTTTGTAAAACTGGATCATCTGGCCGCATATTTACTACGTCATCACTAGAATCTGACATACTTGTTATAACGCCAGTTGCAAGATTGTATGTAAAGTCATCATCCCCATTAACTTGAATCCTAGTGCCTATTTTAATCTGGCTGGGGGTAGGTGTGAGTTCCAACATTTGCGTTGGAAACCACTCAGAAGAACCATCCTCCAATTGAACCTCTGCATAATGAGTATCAGTATCTGGATAGTAATACATGTTTGAGATGGTTCCTATTTGACCAACCTTATCATTAATACGAAAATGTTGCTTAGGGTAACGTCTAAATATAGTTACCTTTTGGCCGGTATGAAATTCAGTAGTTTTCATAAAGATATATTAGGTGAGTATAGTATTTAAGGATTACGGACGGGTATAATATGGCGAGTAATAAATTAATTAGGTTTGTTGTTACGGTCGATGAAGAGACCTACAAGGCGTTAGTGAAGTATCAAGTTGATAATAAGTTGACACGGGATAATGCGTTGAAGGCGATTATAAAAAAATATCTGATGCAAAGTGGGGACGATGTAACGCCTATTCCAGCGCCGGAGCCATCCCCCAATACCTATGATGTTGATGTGAAAGTGGTGGGGGGTAATGTGAGGGTGATGGCGGGCAGTAGGGTGCTCGCGATGGTGCCAGCCGGGTCAGATATGAGTTGGGCGTTTAAGACTGCGATTGATGCGGTCCCGGCGAATGGAACTCTAGGGATTGGGCCGGGCACATTTGAGATGAGTGCGCCATATGAGTTTGCGTTGAATGCAGACGGGGGCAATGTGTTTTGGTCGGCGTTGCCAATAATTGATAAGTCTTTTCATATTTATGGGGCGGGCGTGGGCAAGACTGTGCTAAAGTTGTTGCCAAACCAGCGGAAACCTGGGCATCATGTTGCGATGATGATTATCCGGGGGAGTGGGCCAATGGGCCGGGGGTACTCCGGGTTTACGGTCGCCAATTTAACGATGGATGGTAACCGAAATAACCAGGTTACATCAGCAATTTGTCATGATGGTGAGGGACTGATTTTGGTGGGGTCGCAGAGGACAGGTGGGTATTTCTATAATTTGGAGCTGAAGAATTCGTGGGGCGCGGGGCTTTATTTGGGCAATAATGGGAGCGGGCCGGGCGCGAATGAGCGGGTTCAGGGCGTGAGTGCGGCTGATTGTGTGGGGCAGGGTATTATGCTCGACACTAATAAGGATAGTAAGGTAGTGGGGTGTAAGGCGGTTAGGTGCGGGGAGGGCCTGGTTTTGAACGGGAACGATGATTTTATGACCAGGGCCAATGATGTCGTGAGTGTGGACGGGTTTGTGACTGATAGTCAGGTTACAGTGTGGCAAGTAAATGACTTCGTAATAAATAATCTTAATATGGACTGCCGCGCAGCGCGGCAGTCTTATGGGTTTGTTGTGAGGGATGGGTGCGGGGTGCTTACCAATTCGAAGTTGGTTAATGATGTGGGGAAGACTAACTCGACGGGTGGGGCGACGTATGTGTATGGGGATTCGAAGTTGTTGATTAGGAAGTGTGAACTTGAGGGGTATTTCGGGGTGCATGCGATAGGGAAATCGTGCGTAGAGATTGAGGGGAGTGAGGTGCGCGCGCCGGGGGGATGTTATGCCATGACGGATGTTGACCCGGTGGAGAGTATTATTATTGTGAGGGGGTGTAAGTGGTCGGGCAAAAAGTTGGCGATCCAGGAGGGCGCGAACTTGATAGAGGAGTAAATCGTTGCAACGATTTACACTCGCAAGGTATTTAAGGGTGGGGGTGTATAGTGGGGGAGTGGTGAAATTGTATGGAAAAATGGGATAGTTATAGTGTGGTAATTGAAGATGCTGGGATGTTTCCATTATCGTATAGTTTTTGTGGCTCGGATGTGATGATTGTTGATGTTGAGTCGGAGAAGTTTGGGGTAGTGGAAACTTGGGTACGGCATTGTCATCCGGGTAAGTGGCGCGAAGTGATGGATCATTTTGTGGCCGGGTACAAGTTGAATACTTATGAGAATGATGGGCGAATGAGAATCGAGAAGTTGAGTGGGAATGTATATCGTGTTACGATGGAGAAGAAAATAAGGAATGTGGAGCGGGCGTGTGTTGAGTGTAAGCATTATGTTAAGGGGTGGGATAGGGATATTGGGCCATGTTCGATGTGTAGAAGGTTGCAATTTGAAGAAGATGATTTGATTTTTGGTGGGAAAAATTTGGTTGGGCCGGTATTGAGATGTGATGAAGAACGGGGGATAATAGAGATGCAGAAGTTATGTAGGATGTATCATACGGATAAATACTGGTGGGTTTTGTTGGTATTGATCCATAACTGGAAACGATTGTGGATTGGTAGTGATATTTGTGGGAAAGAGGGGAAATATTGGGTGGAGAAATAAGTAAATCGCAACAGCGATTTACCAGCGATTTACAATTTTTTATTTTTCAGGATGTGCAATTACTCTGGTTGTAATAAAGCGTATGTTGCCATCGAATGACTTGATCTCAACATTGATTGATACGATGTCGGTTATTATGAGGGGTGGTTCCGAACCCAAGCATATTTTATCTCCGTTTTTATAACTCATTTTGTTCACCAACAACTAGTAGGATGGTATTCTATTTAAGGGTTGTGATTATCTGTAAAGATTGCTATATGTTTAGGTATTTTGATATTTTGTGGCGGCTGATAGTGGTGGCGAAAGGTTTATATAGGTGGAAGGCTTAACTAATATTCATACAGAGTCCTATATATATTTGTTCTCATGAAACTTTTGTTAATAAATGAGTGCGCATCTTTGAAGTTAGTAATCATTTTGTAAAGTTTTGTTTTTTATTCTTTCCATATGTAGTATTTCTAAAAAACTTAAAAGTTTTATTAAAACTTTTTTTCTTTGACAATGTTTGAAAATAAAAGATTAATATAATTTAAACATACGTTATAATGAAAAAAGTTTTTGTAAACCCTCGCATCATATATAAATGAAGTATTGTTGGATTTTTATATTTACAATATGTAGAGTATGTTGAATAAATACTCAACAGTGATGGAAAATGCGAAGCATTTTCCTTAATATATTATTTTTTATTTTTTAATTTTGGGTCAAAAGTTGATATTTTTGATCAGGGGTGTCGATATTTTGGGAGTTTTGGAAGGTTTTTGGGGCGGTTTTATCGACTATTGTAGTAAATTGCGTCTAGTGATGTTGGTTGAGTAAATCGCCGCAGCGATTTACATATCGGGGGTGGAGGACTTGGTAAGTGGGGTTAGGATTTTGGGCAATCCTGTTGCTGGCTTTCGGGCCGAAGGGCTCTGGGAGGGGGCAAACTTTGTAAATTTTTTAGAAGAGCGTGAGAGGGAGAGGTTAGAGTTGAGGGAGCGAATGAAAAAAGAGAGGGAAGAGAGGGGATTATGTTAATAGTTGAACTGTGACATATTTGGCTCATCTTTTTCAATATATACAATAGCGTACTTTAGTTTGGATATTGCAGTTAAATATAGGATGTATTCTAGGTGGGCTTGTCTGGTAGGGTTGCTGGGGCACGCGAGTAACTGGTTAACAGCCCAGGATACTATGCGCGATTTTATAAACTCTTCATCTGGCCTATCTAGCAGTTCATCGTTTTTTATTTTTTCGACTATTGATCTAGTTGTCATACTTGCTTATTAGATGAGTATGTTATTTAAGGGTGACGGTTGGGTGAGGGATTGCTCTAGGATTAGTTGTGGGGCTGTTTGTGGGTAGTTAGTATTGGTGATTGGTTAGTGGTGTAGTTTATGATTAAAGTGGCTCAAATTCCGTTTTGCATAAAAATATAATGCCGTTAATCGTATTTATAGATCATGGCACCATTCCTATAAGACTCACAATTGCGTACACTATTAGGGCACTTCCTACTGAGTAACACAGACCCGATAATAGGTATAATAATATTGTTGTTTTATCTAACATAATATCAACGTCCATACCAGTCAGCATCTCTTACTTTTGTTGGTACATCTCCAAAATCTGTCCCACATCGTTTTTGTATAGTAATATATTGAGGTATGTCAAAATGACCTTTGATATAGTGATCAAAAACTTGTTCATGTATCTGTAAAACACACCCACATGGACATAATACATATCCGTTGTATGGAAATGGTTTTGGAACGCGAAACATGCCGATATAGCGGTGTTTTGTAGGGTCTATTATCGAGTCATCTACATGTTTTCCATCTAATATTGCCATGATGGATTATTAGGTTGGTATAGTATATATATGTTTGGGTTGGTGGTTGATGTGGATGGATTTTTGTGAATTTTACGGTGATTGACGGTGGAGATTGGTATTTGGGTGTTAAAGTGTTTGGGAACCCAATTTTAGGGTTTAGAACCTCGGAGGGTGCGAATTTTGTAAATTTTTTTGAAGAGAGTGAACTGATGAGGTTGGAGTTGAGGAAGAGGATGATGAAAGAACGTGAAGATAGAGGATTGTAGGTGATGTTTTTGGAAATTGCTGTTGATTCGATGGATGTTGTTGAGTTTTTGGGGAGTGGGGGGAGTGGTGGTGAGGTTGTTAAGGTGCCCATTACTGTTATTGCGGCGGGTGTTGCTAATGGGGCGCTGAGGGATCGCGAGGCGGTTAAGAAGAGTGTTCCGTTTTGGAATGTTCCTATTATACAGGAGAAAGTGAGGGGAGTGGATGATCATCCTCCTGAGAAGATTGTTACGTGTCGCAAGCAGATCGTGGGGCAGGTGAAGAATCCCGTTTGGGATGAGGAGGGGGGGAAGATACGGGCGGAGGCTTGGTTTAGTGATGAGCTTGGGTCGCCTCCTGAGCTGATGGAGTTTGTTAGAGGCGGTGGTAAGCTCGGGGTCAGCGGGGCTTATTTTCATGAGACTGTTGACGAGAGTGGCGAATTAGACGGTATTGAATATAGTCGTAAATATTATAATTTGGTACCGAATAATTTGGCTATTGTTGAGTATCCAGCGTGTCCTGTTGGGACATGCGGAATTAATGTTGAACATGATGAAGTTAAGGAAGTGAAAATTATGGATAAAGAAATGGCTATTGATATGGAAGAATTGGTCAGTCTGAGGACTGAGAGCGCGACTGCTAAGGTGGCTGCTGCTGAGAGTGAGAGAATCAAGAAAGAGCTTGGTGAGAAGGTAGTGGCAGTGGAGGCTGAGAAGGCCAAGATTGCTGCTGAGAGAGATGAGCTGGTTGCTAAGTTGGCTGAGGTTACGGCGGAAAGAGATGGGCTTAAGGCTAAGGTTGAGGCCGCTGCTGTTGAGGCTAAGAAGCAGGAGTTTCTGAGTAAGTTCCCAGCTGAGAATAGGGTAGCTGCGGAGAGTGAGCTGCTGGGAGTTTATATGGAAGATCCGGCCAAGCTGATAATTGAGCATGGTAATAGGTATGCGGAGTTGCTTGTGAGCAAGGTACCGCAGGCTGCTAAGGAGTCGGCTAAGGAGTTTGTGCCGGAGCCGGATGTGGAGAGTCAGGAATGGTCCGCGATGGGATTTCCGACTGAGAAAGAAATTGCCGGTATGTTTGGTGTAGAGATTTAGGTAAGGAGTGATTTTTTATGGCAGTTATAATGGATAATGGTGTGCTTCCAGCTAGCAAGGATTGCGCGGCTGAGGCTATTTATGAGGGTAAAGTTTACACATATGATGCTTATGGCAGGATGACAGTTGCAACGAATGTGAGTGCTACGGCTTATGCTGTTGCTATTTGTTCTTCTTATAAGGCAAATGGTGATGCTAAGACTATGGCAGCAGGAGAAGGTCATCCTTTTGCGATGTTGGGTAGTAATATGCTCGTCCATTGCTATTCTGCTAATAGTGAAACTTATGAGGTTGGAGCAGCGGTGTATCTGGCTGCTGTGGATGGGGCTGTTAGTACGGCGGCGACCACTACTGGAACTGTTTGCATTGGAACGTATGAAGGTATGGATCATTTGGTGACTACTGCTGAGGGCGATTTGGTTGCGGTTAGGCTGGATAGAGCGCCTGGTGCAACTGCTTAGATATTTTTATTTTTTGGAGGTAATTAATTATGGTTAGTGCTAATGCTGATAAAATGGGTTCGATGAATATTGGAAATCTGGGTACTTTTCTTAGAGGATATTTTGAGAAGAACCGGACTGTTTATGAGATGGGCGTACAGAAGATGGGATTTTTGGGTGGGGTGTTCCCAACCAGGACTCTTAGTATTCCCAAGATTGAGTTAAGGTGGCAGGCTGGTGTAGCTGGTCGCATGAATGTTGCGCTGGATGCCCCGGTTGAGGATTCCAGATGGGAAATGAAAGAGACTAGCAAGGAGTTGACCTGGGATAAGTTTGCGTTTACGATTACTGATAGTGCGACTGACGCAATCGCCGTTAACAATATGCTGAGAACTGGTATTAAGAACTCTGCTAATTATTTTGCAGCTCTGAGGGATTATAGGATTATTGAGGAGCTGAGGGCAAAGAATAATACCAGTTGTACCCATAATGCGGATGTTGTGTGGACGGACTCGGCGGCCCAGGTTGAAGAGGATATTATACAGGCCATTCAGGGTATTGTGCAGTATTCCGGTGGGTTGAACCCTGAGACGGCCAGTTTTGGAGTTATTTATCCGGCCAAGGCTATGATGGGTCTGGATGCGCTGGGCCTGATTGGGAACGTGCAGATGACCGTTAAGGAGTATCTTAAGAAGACCTGGAAGATTAACTTTTATCCGTATTCGCCTGCTAAGTTTGGGTCTGATGGGGCGGAAGTTGTTGATGTAAAGAATGATACCAGCTCGGATGCCCTGGGCACTAATGCGGTGGTGTTTGTGGAGGGTGGAGATACTCTTGAGTGCGGGCAGTATTATGGTAATGGTATTAAGATGAGCGAGACTACCAGGATTCACGATGTGGGGTATAAGACGACCCTGCGCCATTCGTTTGGATGCTTGGCTAAGCCTCTCTATGATGATACCACATTTACTACGCCTCTTATTTACGAGATTGGTAATGTTACAACTTGATAAATTAGTGTTACGTGGAATTTGTGTAGGGCCTTTAGAGACATTTTAATTTTTTGTATGTATATGTATTGTTTTTTGGTTAAAGTGTCTCTATGGGCCTATTATAGACCTTTAAATTGATTTTATGAGGGGTGTATATGAGAAAGTTTATTGTTGGTTTGTGTATGCTTATGATAATGGTATCCATTGGTAGCGGATATTGGTGGGATACCGAGAAGATATTACAGGGCAGACAAATGTTGGATACGGGCGCGCCGTGGTTTTCTGATGATGCTGTGATGTATTTTGGAGATGATAAAGATGCGTCCATTGGATTTGTTAGTGCGTCTGGGACTTTGGACGTAAGTGGGGCTATGAATATGTCCACTATGGCTGTGGGTGTAAACGCTAGTACTACTAATAATACAGTGCTAACTTCTTCCAGCACTAAGACGGTATATGATATTAATGCATCTGCTGCAAATGTTACGCTGACGCTGCCGGATGCTGCGACTGTACCGGGCCGAATGTACTTTATTTCGGTGAGTGGTGATCCTAAGGCAAATTACGCGAGGATTAATGCCACTGGTGGAGATACCATTAATGCTAATAAGTATTTGGTGTCTACTGAGCAGTGGAGTACTGCTGTGATTGTGGCTTCTAATGGGGCTTATAGGGCGTTGACTAGTGGAACTTGGGCAGCTCATGCTTGAGTAGCCCGTTTTTATTTTTTGTTTTTAGGCGATTATATGGCACGAAGAAAGAAGAAAGTTAGTGTTGAAGATGTGGATGAGTATCTGGTTGATATGAATCCTGCTGTTCTTGATAGTGATCCCATAATGAGGGGCAAATTGAGGGTGGGAACGAAGGTTGTTGTGGTGTTGCCTAAGTTTAGTCGGGCGCTGAAAGATATGCAGCGTGAGCAGTTTAAAAGTGGGAAAGTTGAGAAATTTGGGCAAATTATGTTGGATGATGGTAAGATTTTAAATATTAATGAGAGTTATGTGCTGCCGCTGACTTTTGAGATTAAGAAGTTGCTCAAAAAGGGTATTTTGATGGGCGGCATGAAACTCAGGTAGTGATTTTTTTGTTTACCATATCGGAGGTAGGAGGTTAAAAATATGGCACTACATAAAGTACAAATAATGGCTAGAGATACAAGTACAGCTAAAGAAGATTATATAAATTTAACTGATCATAAATTGGCGGTCGATATTGGGACAACCCCAGATACCGCTGCGGGTGATCTTGCCAGTATGTCGGCTGATTTGGGTAGCATTGACTCCAAGCTGGCTGCAAGCACCATTAATGAGTATGCCGTCACTCTTACGGTTGTAGATACTGAATATAGCCAGGCACTTCCCGCGAATACTAAGGGCATAGAATTTGTTAGTCGAGGTGGATATCCGGTTAGGTATGCATTCACTACTGGGAAGGTTGCGACGCCCACTGGTGTTTATTTCACTCTGAAATCAAATTGCTCTTATGAATCGCCTGCGACTTTGAACCTATCTAGCAAGACTATCTACTTCGCTTCTGATAATGCTGGCGACGTTGTAGAACTTATCGCGTGGAGCTGAGACAAATGGGACAAAAATTAACTAGATATGCTACAACTGAGAAGGCTATCACACTCGCGGATTCTCCATATACAGCATCTCCAAATTTTAATTGTATAAAAGTCAATACAGCCGGAGGCAACGTTCGTGTCAATCTCCCAGTGGTTGATTATCCTATCGATGTCATAAAGACCAGCAGCGATAGCTATATTGTCACCGTTTGGGTTTCCGGTGTCCAGATTGGAGAGGTTTGTGGTGAGCTGTCCAAAATCACCATCGAGAATGCCGAGGTCACCAAGGATGAGCCTTGGTATCCTTATGATGCGATTGTAGGGATTGCCGGAGTATCTGGCGATGGTGGGGAGGTGCTGGCAAAGGATCGGTTTGGTCGGGTCATTGCTGGTGGCAGAGGTGTGGCCGGGACGGATGATGGTCGTGTCATTCAAGCAGCGTATGATGTCGCCTCTATTTTATATATCGGCCCAGGTAATTATTATGTTGATTCATGCATCCACGCGTCGCCTGAACGGGGATGTCTCGCGTTAAGATCCAATACTGAAGTATTTGGCAGTTTCGGTTCCACCAAGATTTATAATTCAAACGCGGGAGATGAATATACGTTCGCGCATTATCATCCTACCAATGGTATAAGCAATATATATATACACGATTTGAGCTTCGGATTTGACACGTATGGGTACGGTGCGATATGGTTCAACCACGTTACTGATTCGCTCGTCGAGCGGGTTATATGCGAATCCACACAAAATCATGTGCTTGGATGGCCGGATGAATACATATTTTTAAATCGGTCAGATAACAATATATTTCGTGATATTACATTAGTAAATTCTGGGCACATATCGATATTGCTTAACTCGTCTGATAAAAATTTGTTTGATGGTATAAATATATATGATTATAGTGTAGCTGTCTGGCTTGATAGCGCCGAAACCGACACGCCGTGCTTTGGAAACGTATTCACTAATATAAATATTGAAGATACGGGCGACGGGTTCTGGTTTTCCAATGGATGTTTTCAAAACGTTGTCAACAACAGCAGAATTTTCGGCACTACACGCAATGCTATAGTGATATCAACCGACGCACATGATAATTTATTTCACGGTGTTGTCATAGACGATTGTGGTGATTTGAGCGGCGATATTAAATCCATCTCCGTTTTAAATACAGCGGGCATTGAAAACAATTTTTATAAAATCCGAGTATTCAATTCGCCCTACACAGCCATGTCAGTAGGCAACGCATACGGGACCATACAGGATTCAGTTTTTTACAACAGCGGACAGCTTGGTGGCAATCCATCGTGGTTTTTATCTCTCGGCATATCTGGCAGCAAGTGGCGAATACTGAATAACAAATTTTTAGATGATCAGACGATACACACACAGAACTATTGCATCTATTTAACAGAAGGTGCTTTTGATTGCGACATAAAAAATAATTATTTTGAGAATTGGAGATATCAGTGTGTGAGCCCAACTTCCCGAAATAACATACAACAAAATCGTGGGTTCATCGCTCCTGGTGAATCTCGGTCCGCTTCTGGTCGTCTTACCGCTGGCAACGCCAATGCCATAGCATTCGCCTGGCACAATCCAGAATTGCAAGACATCCTCATCAAGAAAGTGACCATCCGAATAACCACACCTGGCGGAACCGCTGGGAGCTTGCTGGATGTCGGTATCGCTGACGATGCGGCTGGGACCAACCGTGGGACTGAGTTCTTCAATGATTTGGACTTAAACACGGCTGGAATTTCCGATCAGGATATAACGCCAGTATTTTGCCAGGACAGCGTATCGGCAACTGACGGGTGGGTAGTAGGCAAGATACTTGTCCAAAATGCTGCATCGTTGGTCGGTTCATATTATATCGAGTACATAGGGGCCTAAAGATGGCTAAATACTATCAAGATGGATTGTTTAGTGGTACTGGTGACGTGAGCGACTTGAAAGCGAAGAAAGAGGAAAAAAGTAGTTGTTAAAAAGAAAGTTTAAATACTATAAAGTATAGTAGTTGGATGTGAGGTGTAATATGATGAAAAGTTTGTGGTTGGTGTTGTTGGTTGTGGTTGGTTTGGTTAGTATGAGTACTGCATCCAACTATATGTATGAGAAGACAGCGGAGAATGGGGTTGGGTATGTTGAAACTCAGAAGATCGTTGCGACCCAGTTTGGATTTGAAGGTCAGAAGTTGGTTGAGAAGGTCGTTGGGTCAGGCAATTTTAAGGTGAATTCTGAGTTGGAGGCTGAAAGACAGCTTATGAAAGGTGGGGAGCCTGTTGGTAGTGTTTGGGTGCCCGATGAGTATGTAGAGCCTGTTTTGGATAATGAGACGGGTGAGGTGCTTGTTGAGGGGTACACGGTTTTGGGATATTGGACTGAGGGATCATGTAATTTTACGAACTCTTGCCCGATGGACTATATAAATTATACTAGGGTGGCTGAGTTCGAGTATATGCCCATATCTTATCAGACTGGGAGTTATGATGCGAAGTGGACGGATAAGTTGTGCGTCCAGAATTATAAGATTGGAGCTGTGATGACCGAGATGTACACGCATGCTGAGCATCTTGTTAAGAATACTGAGGTTAGGACACGGGGTTATCAGGATGAGTGTGCGAAGGATTGTTGTACGGGCGTGTTGGAGGCCAATGTTAATAGTAATGTGATTGGGGTGGCGCATATAGGGTGGCTGTCACGCGATCCTGTGGCTGATGATGTACTGAATGGGAAGCATGCGGAGTATGGGCGGTCTATCGATGATATGACGGGCGTATTCTCCATTGAGAAGTTTATTCAATTGTGGGGATCGAGCAACTGTGGTGAAATTAGCACAGATTGGTTGCCATGTGTATAGATAATTAATTTATTTTTTACTTTTTGTGGTTTAATTTGATATGTGAGGCACAATGATGTCGGATGAAGAATTTGTTGAGAAAGAAGATTACTTGGACATTGATGGGATTTGTATTTTTCCAACCGAAGTGGTGACAAAGCCCGTCCAAGTAAGAATTGCATCGCCGTACATAGGTATAATGGATTTAGTTAAGTCGCTAATTGTGATCGGGAAGAATGGGCCAGAGGAGGTTCCATACTCGCGCGAGGCCAAGAAGATTATTGGTATTGTAAAAGATATACAGACTATCGAATGGATACAGAATACGTATGGTGGGCGGGGGTTGCTGTTTGCCAGCCCCGAAAATCCGGCCCTGATGCTGACTGTGGATGAGTGGGAAAGCAAGTATGGGACCGATCCTATCGGCCTTATTATGATGATGAGGCTATGGTGGAACTCGATGGGGGGTGGTGTTCACACCCCATAGAAATAATTTTTTGAGGTGGTGTTGTGACAATAACTACCGAAGATATTATACAATATGTTAACGCATTCACTTTTTTAAGTTGTCAAACCGCCGCTGAATCAAGCGCAACAACAAACACTGATGCCGACATTTTATACAATTCACAATCTTCCAACCAGGGCAACTTTTTGCTATTTTATGGGATCGCAGATGCACAAATTACTTCTGATTTGGCTAAAAATTCCATCACAATGTCAGATGTGCAGAAGTTGCGAGCGTACGCCTACTTCATCCAACATTTGTGGGAGATGAAGTTTAAAGACTGGGATGCTAAAGAAACCAGCATCAACAATGATAAGGTTGTTAAAGGGGTGGCCGGTGTCACTAGCGGGCTGGCCGCCTATAATGAGTTAATTGCTGAGATAATCCGGGCTGGATCTTCTAGTGTGTTGAGTACGGGTATTGTTAAGCATGCAGACGATACTTATTATCCGAGTGAGTTTAAAGATGTGCCGTTTGATGATGTTGAGATGGAAGTGATTTGATGTTGGTGGGCGGATTAACGCAAAAAATAACCGTTAATACCAAAGATTCTAAAATAGTTAATCAAATCGCAACACCAACGTTAACAAGTTTGCATGATGTGCCCGAGGATGGCGCAAATTTGCGTATAGATGTGGGGGGTGGTACAGATAATAGCGGGGTTGTTATTGTTAACGGGAATGTTGATGGTGTACCTACTGTTGAGAATGTTAGCTTCACGGCGGCCCGGTGGAAAATAACTAGTAATACGTGGGATGCTGGGGCATTAACGATAACGACTACGGGGTTTGTGGATGAGAGTGTAGTGCCCACCATAGAGATAACAACGTGTGACGCGGCGGGTAACCCGGTTGAATGGACCGTTGAAAAGACGTTACCTGCCCGGATTAGGTATGTTAGAGCACAGGGATTGGCGCTTTTATTGCAGGTCAAACAAGCTGGAATCTCAACGCCTGGCATGTGGGAAGTGTTGGTTGGAGGGAACCCTGATGAGATTGATGAGGGTGTCGAGTTTACCATTGGTAAGATGAAAGGTGTTTATGTTGTGTATGGGCAGGTGCAGGAGCATATGCAACTTAATACTAATATGGTAGATTTTGTGAGATTTTATGCTGTAAAAAGGAGTGATTGATATGGTTGATGAAGAGATTGATAAGGGATATGAGTATCCTGAAGATGTGGTTGAGATAAACCAACATCGATTTGTAGGTGTCAGGACTTTGATTTTGGCGCTTATTGCGTTGTTTGGGTATATTGGGGCGGTTTACTTGCCAGTGTTTGCGGGTACAGCTATTGACACTGAGGGACTATATAACTTAGCGATGATGGGATTTGCATTCTTCTTCGTTAAGACTACAATTCCGCTGCTGAAGTGAGGTGGTATTATTATCGTTGATCCCACGGAAACGGTATTAAGTGCCGCAAATGGTGATTTTTTTCTCGTTTTATTGGGCGTTATGATAATGTTTTGTATTGGGATAGCTGGTTTTTTTGTTTATCAGATGCCTAAACAATGGGAAAAATCCACTGATCGAATTGTGGACAAACTTGTTAATGTTATAAATGAGACGCAAGATGTAAAAAACGCTGTGTATGAGTTATCAAAAAAGTATGATGCACATGATGTGCAGGCCAAAATTATACTACGTATCAATGAAGATATCAAAGATAGTGTGGACAATATTAAAAGGTCGTAGGCGGTAATTATGAGCGCACTTGGAACATCGTTTGGTCTACGTAATGCTGCTATGTTTACCGGGTTTTTGAGCAGGGTTGTTCCTGGTGTTAATAGTGCCATTGATGATGCAGCCCAGGAGATTATTGATGTAGCGGTACAAGAGATTCAAAGTAGATTATATCCTGGTCATGGATATCTTACTGGTGCGCTACATGATTCTTATCATGGGGAGTACACTAAATCGGGCACGAGTGTGGTAAATATTAATATAAGTACAGATTTATATTATGCCCCATATGTCGAATATAAATGGGGGGGTAGGGTGGCCCACTTCTGGCCCGCGATGAATGTGGTTGAGGAGAAGGCACCAGAGATCATTAGAGCACATATTGACGGGGCATTGGGGATAGGATAATGGTTACAACTGATTATGGGTTTTTGGTAGCGTTATCAAGGGCGCTTTCCGACGATGATACCCTCTTTGGGATGGTTGATGGAAAGTTTGAGATCGACTTCCCGGCCAAGAATGTATCGGCGAATTTGACGGGTGGTAACCAGACTATGATATCGGTGTCGCTCCCGAATGTGGTTACTAAGGCGCAGATGGGATATGATGCGCATGGATTGGTTCGTGCGTCGGGGATGTTCCAGATCGATGTAGCGTCAGTGAAAGGCAATAATTCTAAGTATTGTAGGGATGTTGGGAATAGGATTAAAGTTCTCATTGAGGGAGACGTTGTTAAAACATTAGATAATACTTATATTATATATATTGATAGAATAAACGATAATTTGTTTTTTGATGAGGAAATTTCAGCGTGGCATTCAGCGATGATTGTGTATGGTTATTATTTAAAGAACAGCAAATAGATAAATAAATTTGGAGGTTATTAACATGGTGTGGACGGATAGCATAAAATCAGTGAAGGTTGGTATCGCAAGAGAAGAGACAGCGGGTACTATTGAAAGTGCTCCCCAGGAATATGTGTATACTACTTCTGAGGCGGTTCTTGATCCGGTAGTTGATCAGGATGAATTGCGGGCGATGGGTTCTAGAGGATTAACATTTACGGTTGATAAACCCTATCATATAACTGGTAATATATCGAGCTGGGCATTCCCCGAGGATAATGGTTTTGGACCAATGTTGTACGGGGCGTTTGGATCGGCTACTTCAGCGACCGTGACAACTGGTTGTTATATCCATAAGTTTAACGTGGTTGATACTCAGGTGCCAAGTTTTACAGTTTGGATGAAAACGGGTGTTTACGAGGTTACTGGTAGTAATTGCCAGGTAAATAAGTTGGATATTAAGAATAGCAAGGCGTCTATTTTAGATTATTCGGCTGATATTGTGGGGTCACAGCTTGCAACTGCAAGCACATTTGGCACCGCTACTTATGTTTCGGGCGCGACTAAAGTGTTTAGATCGTCTGGTGCTAAGGTGTATTGGGATGATGTGCTTTCTACGAACGTTGAGGATGTATCTATAAGTATTGATAATGGTATTGATCCTCAAGATGCTAAATCTCTTGGTGTTCTCTACGCTGATCATATTTTAGCGGGAGATAGAACTGTTAGCGGCGATCTTACAATTTTTGTGGAAAGTACTACTGAAATTAATGATTTCTGGGGTTCTACAACCGGCCCAATACTAAATAAAACAAAGATCCCAATTATGATTGTGTGGGAGTCTGCTGCTATAGTATCTACGGCTACTACAGTGGGTGCTACTATGAAGGTAGCTGGCGCTGGAACTGTAGCTCTTACGTCCTCTGGGTCTTACAATGGAACCGCTGATTATAAGTTGTTTGAGGTTAAGATAACCGAGGCTGGCGCATCAAATAAGATGTCTTGGCGGGCAAATGGTGGGGCATGGGCAACCGCTACTACGGTGACAACTGGGGCTATGGCTCTCAGTGATGGCGTAACTGTGCAATTCAGTGGTGCAACTGGCGGGGCTACTTCTGATAGGTGGTTCTTCTATGCAGGCAAGATTCCATACGCCTTTATAATGTATATGCCATCGGTAAACATTACTTCGTTTACGCCGGGTTCTACTGGAAATAGGTTGAATGCTAAGGTTAATTTTACGGCTGAGATTGATGGCACTGCTGGGGTTGGATTTGAGGCTGAAGCATTCCTGATCAATACTAAGAACGCTGCTTATAGTAGCGCCTGAAATATTGATAGTCTTCCAGAAGAACTGGTCGGGTTTAAAATGCCGATAGGAAGAATGTTTTATTCCTTCTGAATCCGAAATATTCTTTTTGAAGATATATCGCACTAGGATTCGGAGTGAGGTGGTAAAGTGGCACTTGTAGGATATACGCCTAATGGCGGTACTAGAGTGGCATGTAATGGAGCCAGCCAGGAAGTAATTATCCCGGCTGATTCGTTACTATGTTTTATTTCAGTAGAGACTGGGAATGCTGCTACAGATATGTATGTAAAATGTGCATTAGATACAACCGCAACAACAACGTCATATATATATATTACAGATTTGACGCCACAGCCTGTTTATTTGAATGGGGCAACTACGTTAAATTTGCTAGGGGAAGCTAATGTATATGCAAATGTAGCGTTTTATAAAGCATAGATAAATTTTTATACTATGAAAATATTATAGTAATTTGGTGAAAATTATATGAGCAAAATGGAACAGCCAAATACTATAAAAGTACTTTTGGCCGTGTGTAGTCATCGCTCCATAGACGTATCATCGAAGCTGTCTATGGATGGGTTGATTACAGCGGTCCCAAAAGGCTTCAGATTGACCACTGTGGTAGGTCTAGAGGCCAGTATAGCCAAGTCTAGGAGCACCTGGGCCACAATATTCCATCGGGACACCGATAACGATATTCTGGCATTTATCGATGATGATGTGGCATTTACACCTGCTGATTTTTGGAAGATCTGCAAACATGCATATGAGGAGCAGCAGATCGTCGGTGGGGTCTACATGAAGAGGGAATTGCCCCCCATCGCTATTGTTAAGACGCCCGATGGAAAGTTTAATTTTAATGGGGAGATTCAGGAAGTTGAGGGGCTGGGCTGTGGGTTTATTGCGATCCCCCGCGCGGCAGTTGATGCGGTTGCTAAGGATTGTATATTGACGCATTGTGGGAAGTTTCATGATGGTAAGGAACTTTTGATTTATTATCCAATGTTTGCGGAGATTGTGGTGGATCAGAAGGATAATGAGGGGTATTGGCTGGGCGAAGATTATGGGTTTTGTTATCTTGCCCGAGAGAAAGGTTTCAAAGTATTGGCTGATACGTCTATATTTTTGAAACATATTGGAGTATATGCGTACTCACCAAACGACTTAATGATTAAACGTGAGGTATAAAAATGTCAAAACGACTTAGAGTAGAAAAGGCAGATGCTAGGCAAGAGTTTGCCCGCTTTATGAAAGGCGCGAAGAAGTATGAGATCATTATTGAGTTTGAGAATCCTCAAACTGATGAGATATTTGAGGTGCCCATCATATATACTCCGGCCACCGCTTTCGATCTAGCGGCTATATATGCTGATTTTGATGCTGATGCAGATACAGAGGAACAGTTCGATTACTCGTGCGATGTTTTTAATTTCTGCATTGATAGGGCGTGTGGTATTAAGTTTGTGAATTGTGAGAAGGGCCAGGCCAATTATGAGGCAGGCGAAATATCCATTAGGGATTTGACGGTGGAAAATAAACAGTTGTTAGAGACGGCGTTCTCGCCTGGGGTTGGGAAAAGTGGACCCCAACTTGAGCAAAAACTTAAAGGTGCTCGCAGGCAAGTTGGCAAGGGAGTGTCCTGCAAAAACGCCGCTGGAATGGATGTTGGAGCCGCTTCAGATCTTCTTATTTAATTGGGAATGTGTTGAGGCAAGTTTAGTTGCGGAGGCGGATGCTGCAAAAGATGCCCAAAGACACGCGAGTAAAAAACAGCCCGAAATAGACTTCGACGATTGGATGAAAGATATAGCGAATGAAAACGCGGGGAACTACAAAGAAGCTAAATATGGGATAAAGAAGAAACGAGGGTTGTAATAAAACAACCCAACCATTCATTTTTTTATAATTATTTTGATATTTATTTGAACATTTATATTATTATATGGGGGTTATTATATGGCAGCTTATAATCCAGGCGGTAGCTTGGTATGGTCCGCAGCTTTGAACGTGACCGCCTTTCAAAGCGGTATTCAGTCAATGGTAGCTCAGATGGCGTTCGCTCAGAGAGCTGCTGCTGGTCTAGAATCGAGCTTAAAAAGTATTGCAGCAGTGACATTCGCTGGTCTTATTGCTGGCATCGGTGGGATAACTGCTGCCATTGCAATCTCCACCAAGGCTGCTGCTGATTGGGAAACTCAGATGATGGGATTAGCGCGGGTTGCTATTCCTGAATTTGATTATGCAATGCCGGAAGGTAAAAAAGCGTTTACCGAATTTTCAAGAGCCTTCCAAGATATGTATATTGAAATTCCAGTCAAGACTAGACAAGAGCTTACAAAAGCAGCGGAGCCATATGCGCTGGCTGGATATGAGGGCGAAGCCCTCTACAATTTAACCGAGCAAACTCTTAAGATGGTTAAAGCTACAAATTATGAGGTAAGTCCTGATGATATTGCTAATATGGTTATAAAAAGCTCCCAGATTAATAGAGAACAATCAGGAATTGATATACAAGATCCCATTCTCAGAACTCAGAAGATGACAAAGTACTCAAGCGACATCATGGATAAAGTGCTTACGGTTGCTAATAAATATACAATTGGAGCTAAAGATTTAACAGATGCTATAGTCGATGCGAGTGGTTCCGCAGTTTTACGTGGTACTGCTAACGATATTGATTCTCAAATTGCATTTTATGCTTTGATGAATCAGTATGGTATCCGCCCTGACTTGATGAGAACTGCGCTTACATCTTCAGTATCAACTGCTGGATTAGCAGGTGAATCCACCGCTAGAATAAAACACGCTCTTTCTAAAATAGGAATGCAAACTAGGGATGCCAAAGGCAAAAAGATAGCGGAATTTAGTAGGGCTGACGTCGCATCAAAGTTATTGGGTGTTACTAAAAGCCAATATGAAAAGATGGCAGAAGAAAATATGGGTGAGACACAAATTCGCCTTCTTGATGCTATTGAATCATTAGATGTAGATAGATTAACTAAAAACGCTCTTGGTACTGGATTGTTTGGTTCTTATGCTGGTCGAGAGTTTTCCAAGTTGGGCGCAGGCGGCGCATTAGAAAAATTCAGAGAAATTCAAGATGTTTCAAAAAGTAGCGGTGGTGAAGTAAATCGTGCATACACAAACACCATACAAACTCTTAATGATCAATGGGACTTAATGGAGCAACGTTTGTTCTCTGTTAAAGAGGTGTTTGGTGAAATATTTACGGGGCCGGTTTTAAACGGTGTTAAGGGATTTTCGGAGAGTTTAAAAGGCGCTGTACAATGGTTGCAACAAATAGTAGACAGCAGTCGCAATCTTGATGGAACTGTTAACACTTGGGAAGCAGTTGGAAAAGTTGTTGATGGCCTTAAACAAAAATTTGTAGATCTGGGAGGAATTGATCTTCTAAAGGCGGGCGGTATAACAGCGGGCTTACTTCTTATTGCATCCAATGCTGGAACTGTAGTTGCAGCGGTTTCGAAGATACCCGCCGCATTTGCAGCTATACCCGGTCTAATAGCACCTGTTATAGCGGGAATATCGACTAGTTTATTGGGGTTGGCTACTAGAGTATCGGCTGCATTTGCAGGGATAAGCATAGCGCCGTTAATAGCTACTGCTGGGTCAGTTGTTTCTGCTATAGCTGGTATTGCAGTTGTTGCTGGAACAGTATCACTTGGCTTAGCAGCAATCGGCTACTCGCTCGCGCCCGAAAAATTCACATACTTCAATCAGGTTGCATCTGAAGCTTTAAATGGTGTAGCAACTGTTGCTCGCCAGGTATATGATGATATATCGAGGGGTGATTGGGGAGCCGCAGGCGACCATCTTAAAACAGGGTTTACCAATGCTATAGCTTGGATTCAACAGATTAATTGGAGCCAACTTGGTGGTGAAATCGTCACCATGATAGGTGATGGGGCCAATGCTGTTATAGGAACTGCTCTTGATCTGGCTGGATGGATCTATGATAATCTGAATAGTTGGGCGACTGGTGGAGGCCCCCGCAAATTAGGCGAGTCTATAGGCAATTTCATCGAAGATGGCTTTAAAACTATATCTACAACAGATTGGGGCCAGTATATAGATGATGCTATAAATATGGCTTCGGATTGGGCAGGCCTTGGCTGGGATATTATAAGTCAGATAGGGAGTGGATTCCTTAGTGGAGTTGCCGGAGCTATGACTCCCGCAGCAAACTCCATGATCCAGATAGTTGTTCAAGCTGCTCTTGAGATATACGCGGTGTTTGCTAAAACATGGAATACTATAATTGTGTTAGCTGCGGGTGCGGCTACTAGTATAGGAAATGCATTTTCGGGCGTGGGGAGTACTATTGCTGGATATTTACAGCCTGCTATTGATGCGGTAGAATCACTTGTTAGCAAAATAGCTGGTATAAATTTACCATTTATAGGAAATATTGGCGGGGCAGTTGGCGAAGTAAATCCGATCATAAAATATTATAATCAAGATAGCGGTAGTACTATATCGGTTGAAGAATATAATTTGCGTAAAGCGGAAGGTAAGAATTATAAGGGTTATGCTGCTGTGCGTATGTATGACACAAATAAAACCATATCTCAGAATACCGCAAATATATATGATTTTATTAAATCATCTGATACGTTTAATAAACCATTGGATGTATCGACGGTAACTCTACCGCCAACGATGTCAACTATTGTTCGCGAACCTGAAGAATTCTTAATTCCTGGTTTTCCTGTAATAGATACTAGTGGTTGGAATACTAATTATGCTGGTTATAGGACAGGCGGTCAAGGATTTGTAATGGACGAGATGAAATCGGCTGGGGAAGGCTACTCATATCTAACAACTGATCTAGGCGAGGACATAACATATCTTGGTGACTCGTTTAGAATGGCAAATGACGAACTTAAAAAAATATTGCCATATTTAATAGATTTCCCAACAAATACAAAAGAACTCAGTCAAGATATTGCTGATAGTGTAATGCCAATTCCCAAAGACATAAGATCTGCATCTGATTACTCCCGCCAAACAAATACCGAGATAAATAATGCAGCTAAGCAAGCATTTAGAGAATATGATGAGGTGCAGACCAGAGCTAATCAAACCACCAAAGATAGCGCATTATATGCATCAGAAAAAACAATTTCAGCATCAGATTTTGTAAATGCAAGCCGTAGAAATAATGTACTAGAAACAAATGCTATGACTAAGCAAAATGTAGCTGAAAGTTATAGTCCTGTTAAAATCGGATTAACTGCCTCCGGCCAAGAAATAGCAGTGATTGGTAAAGTAGCTCAACAACAGTTTGAAGCATCCGGTAATAAATGGGTAGGAGATACTCAAAAATCTGGATTTAGTTTCTTTACAGATGCTACTACAGGTGGTAAAAATGTTGAGGCTGGTGGAAAAAGCGCTGAAACTAGTCTAATCGCTGGTGCAGATGCTGCGGCACAAAAACTCCGAAATCTAGAAATTAGATTTGGGGGCGGTACTGGTGGTGATGGCGATGGAGGTTCAAAATCATCCAATTATGTTGATCCTATTATCGATAGACTTGGATCTGTAGCAGGCAGTGTGTTGGGTGGATTTTTACCGTCTGGACTGTTCAAATCTAGTGGTACCACGACATCTACTCCCGATACAATGACTGTTGACAATTTCGAAGACATGACTTGTATGGGTAACCGAGTAATGGTTAATGCCCTGAAATATACTCCACCGGGCGGGGAAACTACCTCATATAACCCAATGGATTCAGTTTCTATAAGGAGCGCCAGCAATGTTGAAGGCACTTTCACAGATATGACATGCATTGGTACTTCAATTACCATACCCGGTCTAAAATATACAAATCCATATGGAACAACCTCTTACATAAATCCATCAGAATATATATCTGGTGGGGGTGTCATGGATTATCAACAGGCCTCCGCGAAGAAAGCCGGTGAAATAACTGTAAATTCAGCCAGAAAAAGCACAGAATACCAAACAAGTGCAGATAATCGTTATGCTGAAATCTCAGCATATGTGAATGCCAATAATCTTTCATCTAGTCAATATATAAGGGATATGGAATTTGTTGCTGCCGTTGAAAGCGGTAATATGTGGAAGAATGATCTGGCGTTTGCTGGTACTGCTTTCGCAGCGCCTGTTAATGAGAGCACTTTCAACTTTAATAAAATGGCAGATGAAAGTATTGAGCAAGCATATGATTATTTGGGTACTCAGATGACCGTCAATGATAAGGAGTATATACAGGCAAAAGAGCGCCTTGAGATGGATAAAGCTGTTATAGCAGAGTTAACAGGTGCATCGAATGCTCTCAGTGGGGCAGCTAGTAAGATTGAATCTGCTGGAAGTAACTTTAACTCGTCTGTTTCCACTGCGATGAGTGGATTTGGCGGTGGATGGTATAGCATGGGTGGTGGATTTGGTGGAACTTCTAAAGGTGGGGGAGGTGCTTGGGTAGGTACAATTCCGACACCGGGTTGGTCCGGCCCTGCAATAAGTGATTATGTTAGAAGTAATCCATCGGGTACTTGGGGCAACTCATCGTTTTCTTGGGGTGCTAAAGGTTCCCTGATTGAAGAACCGTCTAGGATTATTGCGGGCGAAAAGGGCCGGGAATTGCTTCTTCCCAACTATCTTACTGAGTTGTTCCTTAAGTTGGCTGCAATGGGCTTCAATAATAGATCTAATGGTGATGGCAACATCATAACAATTGTTAATATCGATGGGAAGCAGATTGAGAAAATTGTGTCTAAGCGACAAAAAAGCAACTTGAATCTGAGAGGACTCAAGTTGCACTAATTTTTTAAGGTGATTTGATGCAATATTGTACACGAAATCCTACGATTAAGAAACCTGAACTTAGCGATCCCGCATCTATAATTGATATTAATGATAATATGGATGTGATTGATGGTATTATTTGTAAGAATAATTTTAATGGGGCCACTGATCCTGGAACTGGGGATGATATAGCCGATGGATATGCGGTTGGAAGTCATTGGTGGAATGTTACCGATCATAGATTATTTGTGGCCGAAAGCGTAGCTACTGGCGCAGCAGTTTGGCGGCAAGTTTATCCAACCATTGACGCACCCAATCATAATCTAGCTACGGCTGCAAATGATTTTTTGATAGCTTCTGGGGCGGGGGTATTTGCGAAAAAAACGCTGGCAGAGACCCAAGCTATCTTAGGTTGTCGTCTGACCGGCTGGATTGATGCCCCGGCATTAACTTTTTCCGCCGCCGACGCTCCGGTCTACACAGTCACGTGCAACGGTGACTATACTTTGATTATTCCGGTCGGAGCCAGAATCGCATTGACTCATTCCGGTGCTACCAAGTATTTCATTGTAGTGAAAACCAGTTATAGCAGCCCGAATACGACTTTCACCCTCTACGGGGGCACTGATTATACCCTGGATGCGGGCGCTATTACAAGTCCATATTACAGTATTGCGACGGCTCCGGTAGGATTTCCGCTAAGCCCTGCAAAGTGGACGGTAACTGTTACGGATAGCAGTTCTAGAACGCAGGCCTCTCCAGTAGTGGACACCTGGTACAACCTCGGAAGCATCTCGATTAACATACCAATTGGCTGTTGGTGGATGCAGTACAGCGCATTGCTCCAAGTGGACGTAAGCCCTGCCGGGTGGTGCAACATGTTCTCGACTCTGAGCACTTCCAACAACAGCGAATCCCATCCAGCGCATACACTGAAAATTGGGGGCATGAGCTTTATCAGTAATTCGCAATCAGTGGTTCTGCCACGAACTCTGATAGAACTGGCCGCGAAGACCACGTACTATCTGAATGGAAAAATAGACGTGTCTGGTGGAACGGATATCTATTTCCAGGGCGCTCAGCAGGTCACGAAAATAGAGCTTGTGTGCGCATATCTGTAAAATTTTATTTTTTAATAATAATTTCCTCGCATATTAATAAGAGGAAATAGAGAATTTTAAAGGAGTTTGGTTTACATCCTCTATGACCTGGGCCGAAATAGGCATGAGCACTTAGAACAAAGTTGTCGGACTCAATGACATTGAGTTCATTTTTTAACTGATGCAGTTGGAGGTATTATGTTAGTACGTATTAATAATGTTGATCAGTTTGATACATATACCTGGCAAGATGTATTAAATTTGGGCACATGGCAGGATGTTCTGCCTTATACTTGGTACGATATATATATAGAAAACAATAACATTTTGATGGAATCTCCAACCCCAGAAGTTAATCTATCAGTTGATAAAAGGTGCACTGCATCATTTACAATTTTGGACATCGGCGCACTTAAACATTTTAAAAAGGGCCAAGAAGTAGAAATATATTCATCAATTGGGTATAAAGTGTTTGGAGGATATATCGATAGTAGTTCGGAGCGATTAGTAAGTGGCCGCGATGTAATAAAACATTCTATATCGTGCACCGACTATCATTATTTAGCTGAAAAACGCATAGTTGCTAAAGCTTGGCAAGATACCACCGTCGAAACAATTGTTAACTACGTTCTCGATCAATATCTTGAGGCAGAAGGTGTGACCCTCGGGGAAATCCAA
>ENA-UPXM01001565-UPXM01001565.1-activated-sludge-metagenome-genome-assembly--contig:-NODE-1565-length-28934-cov-5.644136_pt1 | contig 28934 bp, 20 predicted proteins | sample MGYA00238178_ERZ772708 | MGnify/ENA primary metagenome ERZ772708 (study PRJEB29002, sample SAMN05720212) | activated sludge metagenome | isolation source: anaerobic digester from wastewater... | reverse complement strand
ACCCCAGGGCCGCACAAACTGTTTAAAAGCCTTTTTTCCCCAAAAGTTGATGTGCCCTTCGTCATTGCCCAATCGCCGCCAATTCTTGCCACGGAGAAAATTTGCCATTCTGAAAAAAGGTTCCCAGGGAACGCTCAGGATGAGATAGTCACTGATTCGTGTAGCTTCACGAAGAGCCTTTTCGGGATATTCCAGATGTTCCAAAATCTCAAGCATCATGACACATTTAAATTGCTTGTCGTGAAAAGGTAACTGGTAAGCGGAGGCCTTTTGAAATGTAACGGCCGGAACCCGGCTGGACGCGAGCTGAAGAGCCTCCGCATCAATATCCAGACCCACGACGGAAATTCCCCGCAGACATCCATGATCCGACAAATCACGCAACACAAATCCTTCGCCGCAACCCACTTCACAAAGGGGGCCCGCCGGAAGATATTGAAAAAGACCGCGAATTGTTTTAAAAAAACGCCGGATTAAAAAAATCTGGACGGGATTTCGGGTAAGATATTTCTGGTGGTTACTTCTCAAAGCCGACATGATCCTTCAGCGGCCGGGTTCTTCTGGCGGGAACGAATGGCAGAATCCACGACTTACCCGGTCTCGGGAAAAATACAAAACCATTTCGGCAAGTAGCCCGAAGAACACACACTGAAGCCCGATGAGAAGAAGGGTCACTCCGAGCACCATGTAGGGGTAATGGGGCGCGATTGAACCCCCCAGCAACTTGGTCAACAAGAGGTGCGCGTTAATGAGCACCCCCACCGCGAGAAAAACAAGTCCGAACCCGCTGAACAAATGGGAAGGCTTCCCTTCATAGCGCATCAAAAACGCGACTGTCAAAAGATCCACCACCATCCCAAACATCCGTTCGATACCGTACTTTGATTTTCCGAATTTTCGGGGACGGTGAATGACCGGCGCTTCAGTAACCCGAAAACCTCTCCATGAAACAAGCGCCGGAATGAACCGGTGGAGCTCTCCATACAGGGGAAGATCGCGAATCACGACCGCGCGATACAACTTCAAACCACAGTTAAAATCGTGAAGACGAAGTCCGGTAATCCCTCTCGCAAAAGCGTTAAAGATCCGGGACGAAACGATCTTGTGCCAGGGGTCATTGCGCTTTTTCTTCCAGCCGGAAACAAGATCCGCGTTTTCTTCTTTCATCACTTTCCAGAGGGTCGTGATTTCTTCAGGTGAATCCTGGAGATCCCCGTCCAACGTTACCACATAATTCCCTCGAGCATTCTGAAACCCGCAAGCAAGCGCGGCCGATTTGCCGCGATGGGCTCGAAAAATGAACGCTCGGACATGAGGGTCTTCCTGGATCAGTTTTTTCAAAATCTGGGGCGTCGCGTCAGTGCTACCGTCATCAATCAGCAGGATTTCGTAGGGCCAAGCCTGCCGGCTCATAACGTCACTTATTTCCTTTAGTAGCGGAATTATATTGTCCGATTCGTTCAGGAGGGGGATCACTACAGAAAACAGAGGTGTTTCTTCCATCATTGCCAGGCTCCATCGCCCGCAACCACTACTTTAGGCGGCTGAAACATACCCCTGTTTCTTCAGAAAGGAATCCATCTTGGACACAAGGTCCTCGCTGTCTTTATAGACAAGGAGCTGAGAATGTTGAAATACCTGCATCGCCGGTATGGACGATGCCTCACTGCAATAAGCACATATTTCGGTTTTGGACGCGGAGGGGTTCGAGCGGAGCCCTTCCAAAAGCTTGCGAGGATTCAGAATGCTTTCATCCTCCCAAAACTGAACACAAAGAAGCCGGGGACATAAACTCCTCACCAACCTGACGGCGTCTAATTCGGTCATCGCCGAAAGCACCTGAAAACCCCGGGAATGAAGCAAAGCCCGAACCTTGTTCGTGATAAAATCCTCAACTCCAATCAAGACGGCCCGTTTGGAATCCTGACCTTTTTCAGCCGCTTTCCCGAGTATTGCTTCCACTCGGTCTACCAGCAATTTGAGATCAAAAGGCTTTTGCATAAATTCAACACCGGAAACACCATCAAAAAAGTCTTTCATACCCGCCCTTCCGGAAATCACAATCGAGGGAATGCGGCGCGTCGCCGAATTATCGCGGATTTTCTTCATCACTTCATAGCCGCTCATCTTGGGTATCACGACATCCAGAACAATCAGATCCGGTTTTTCCTGATTCACCTTGGCGAGAGCTTCCTCACCGTCCGAGGCACTACACACGTCAAAACCTGCCGGCTCCAGTCGAGATCTGAAAAGAGAGACAAACGCCGGTTCGTCGTCTACTATCAAAATTTTCTTACCTGGCATACAAAAGCTCCATCTATTTCAAAATCTCCCAATACCTAACGAAATCCCATCAGCGCATTGATCACAGAGAAAACCCGTGGAGGGCGCATCGCCCCAAATCGCGGTAGGTTAAACTTTCCGTCAATTTCAAAACCTTGTCTCCGACTTTTTTAATCTTTTGTGATGAGGTGGCACGAATTGTACCCAAAACTCATTATTTTGGCTACATATAAAATTGGCTGGTTTTTTCTTTTTCCTATACAATACCCGATACTCGAACAGACACACAAGATGCCGCCGAGTTACGTAGCGTTCTTGCCCCAATCTCTTGAATCTTTTGTGAGAAAAAATTTTGTGACCCAGGTTATTCGATTCATTTCGACAAAAGCGGATCAGTTCTGTGACAGGTTCCCGTTCCCGGCCAAAGCATCTTCTCCCAGCATGCTCAAAAGGTTAATCCTGATTTGTTTTTTTATTTCCGGGGCCTGCGGCCTGGTTTACGAAGTGACCTGGCTCAGAACCATGGGATTGATTTTCGGCAATACCACCATAGCGACCAGCATGGTCCTGGCAGGATACATGGCGGGCTTGGGGTTCGGCGCGCTATGGTGGGGCAAAAAGATTGAAAAGGGCGGATGTCCCATTCGCACGTACGCAAATCTGGAAGCCGGAATTGGTCTTTACGCCCTGCTGACTCCCCTTATCTGGGCACTCATTGACCTTTTAACTATCGCTTTTTACCGGTTTTTTTCACCCTCTTTTCCGGTCGCGTTCCTGTTTAAGCTCTCACTCTCTTTTATCACGCTATTCTTCCCGACTTTTCTCATGGGAGCAACGCTTCCGGTACTCTCCAAATATTTCGTCACCCAGAAAAAGGACGTGGCCAAACAAGTAGGTCTCCTTTACGGGCTCAATACTTTCGGCGCGGTTGCCGGTGTCCTTTTCAGCAGTTTTGTCGCGCTCCAGCATTTCGGGGTCTGGCAGACGGTTTACCTGACGGGATTACTCAACTTCGCCATTTTTTATTTTTGCCGACGGTACGGGAAAACTCACGCCAGTGTTCCCAATTCCGATATGTCCGGCAACAAAATCAATTCGCGCTCGAAGGTAACCGGGGACTCCACTGTCTCATCCCCCGGCGCTTTTTCACCAGCGATGCTTCGTACCCTGTATATCATTTTCGCGATTTCGGGGGGCGTCTCCATGATGTACGAAATCGCGTGGACACGCACCCTTGCCATGTCACTCGGCAGTTCGGTCTACGCCTTCTCTATCATGCTCGCCACATTCCTTTTTGGCATGTCATCCGGCAGTTACGCCTTCAGTATCTTCGCGCGCTGGATCCGCCCTGACCTCCGGGTTTTTAGCGCTCTCCAGTTGATGACGGCTCTCCTGGCCTTGTGGGGCATTAACATTTTTAACGACATGCCTTATTACTTCGCGAGGGTCTTTGCCGCCTCTCACGGCTCCGAACTTCTCCTGAATGCCGGACGTTTCGCGCTCTGTTCCCTGGTGATGTTCCCTCCCACTTTCATGATCGGGGCCATTTTCACGTGTTTTATTCAAATCCTGAGCCGTTCGCGCCCGCTCGGAACCGAGATCGGAGAGGCTTATTTTTCGAACACTGTCGGAACCATCGTAGGATCCATTCTCACGGGGTTTTTATTCATTCCTCTTTTGGGAATCCAGCGCACCTTGTTCCTCGCCGTGGGGCTTAATTCCATGATCGGTATCTTGGCATTTTTTCTCAGTCGAGAACGCCTCGGGTGGAAGCGGGGCACGGTCCTGGCCCTCATCGTCGCATTACTCCTCTACGCGCCCTCGGAAGTGCGTCCCTGGGATCGAGGCTTTATCGCGAGTGAATTGGCCGTCAGACCCGCTTCGGCCATGGGACTAACTAAAAATCAAATTTTGAATTCCATGAAAGAACAGGACCTTCTCTTTTACAAAGAAGGTTCGAGCGCGACCGTCACGGTCAAAAAACTCCGGGACAACCTTTCCATGGCCGTCAACGGTAAAGTAGATGCCTCCAATCAGGACACCTTCACCCAGTTCCTGCTCGGCCACCTCCCCATGGCCCTCCACCCTCGCGCTGAGGATGTTTGCGTCATCGGGCTCGGGAGCGGCTCAACCGCCGCCGCCGTGGCTTCGTATCCGGTCCGGAAAATCGACATGGTGGAGCTGGAGAAGGAAGTCGTCGTAGCCGCGAATTTCTTCAGCCAATTAAACCGAAATGTCCTCCAAGATCCGCGGTTACGCGTTCATATCAACGACGGCCGAAATTTTCTTCTGCTCCACCCTCAAAAATACGACGTTATCATTTCGGAACCCTCCAACCCCTGGATGTCGGGGGTCGCCAACCTTTTTTCTCTTGAGCACTACCAAACTATGAAAAAACGGCTTAAGCCCGGCGGCGTGATATGCCAGTGGATGCACGCCTATAGCATGTCCCCCGATGATCTTAAAATGATTGTCCGCACATTTGCCGAGGTCTTCCCTGAGATCAGCCTTTGGGTTTCCTACTTCCCGGATCTCATGCTGATCGGCACCGCTGAACCCTTGGCCCTGGACATGAAAAATCTGGAAAAGGCTTACGCGATCCCCAAAGTTCGTAACGACCTCATAGCCCACGGAATTAAGGATCCCGCGGGTCTCCTTTCAGCCGCCTGGTTATTTGATCCGTCTTTGCGGCGTCTCGCGCGAGGCGCCAAAATCAACTCTGATAATCATCCCTATCTGGAATTTTCCGCTCCCCGCAGTCTTTACAAAGACACCGTGGAGGATAATTTCAGGCTCCTGAGTCCTTTTTACCGTCTCGATAGCTTTCCTTTGATCCGTAACCTGGAGCCCCCCCAGGATAAAAACCCGGCGTTCTACAATTCCCTAGCCCGGGGCTACCTGGTCAAAAGTTTTTATGCGAACGCTGAAAACGCTTTATCCGTATCGGAAAAAATTGATCTCGCCCATCCGGAAACACGGCTTCTTAGAGGAATTTTCTATTACCTTCTTGGCATGAAAGAAAGGGCGCGGGAAATACTGATCCAGGTCGTGATAACTTCCCCCGATTGGGCGGAGGCTTATGAGTACCTGGGTTTGATCTCCCAAGATTCGGGAAAATTCACGGAGGCCGTTAACTCGTTCAGGAAAGCATGCGAACTCGAGCCAGAAAATATCGACCATCAGATTCGCCTCGCGAACGCGCTCCTTAAAGCGGGAGAAACCAAGGAGGCAATCGAAGCTTTTGACAACATTCTGACAAGGCGACCGGAGGATTTTGAAAATCGGGTTAAACGGGCCGAGTTAATCGTCAAAACCGGTTCTCCCGAACAAGGGCTTTCAGCCGCCCATGATGTCATCAAGAAATATCCCCGCTTCATGGGGGCCTACGAATGGGTGGGAAGTATTCTGGAATAAAATGGGCAGTTGGACCAGGCCCTGGCAGTTTACCACAACAGGCGTCCACTTCTACCAAATGATCCGACGCCCCACATTAACCTCGCCAGACTAAGTGAGAGCTTGGGACGCCCCCAAGACATGAAATGGCATCTTGAAAAGGCCGCCGCTCTTAATCCCGCACTCACGAAAATCCCGTCCGTCCGCAAACTGCTCGCCTCAGATCCTCGCTAAACCATCCGGTATACCAGAAACAATTTCACAAGCATCTGAAAAGTTGGAGGTTTTCCCGATCTAATTATCCCTCGACTTCACTCCCAACGGGCCTGAAGACCCTCCGGGACATAGACGGAATAACTTTCTCGGGAAAAGCGCCCGGGAGGTCATTTTATTCATTATCATGAAAAGATAATTTGATGTAAAATACCCCGCGAGAGTGACCCCGTAGCTCAGTTGGATAGAGCACCTGCCTTCGTCACAGGAGCCTTTACGGGAAAATGAACCTGTAAAGTGGATGTCGCTAATTCGGTGAATCCCCTTGTTATCAAGGGCAACACCGAGCTACCCGGAAAATCCGGGGAGTGTAGAGACTTTACACGACAGGGCTGAGACGCCTAAGAGAAAGTCCAGCCAGCAAACCCGGAAACGGGCGGTCAAGGCAACTTGATGCTGGATGCTAAGCAGGGGGTCGCGTGTTCGAATCACGCCGGGGTCGATTTTTTGCGCTGTTTTCCTATCCGTTTCTTTTCCTCGAAAAGGCGCTGGTTGACCGGCCATAAAACATTTCCGCGCATTCCGCCACCGTCTCGGACAAAGTCGGATGCGGATGCACTCTGCGTCCCAATTCTTTTGCCGTCATCTCGCCTTCAATCGCAAGCACGGTTTCCGTGATCAATTCACCCGCGCCTTTACCGCAAATGCCGGCCCCTATGATTTTTTCAGTCGCGGGATCGATCAAAAGTTTGGTCACGCCATCCGTTCGATCCATCGTGACAGCCCTCCCGGATGCCGTCCAGGGAAATCGTATCACCTGGACCGGAGTTCCGGAGGAACGAGCCTCATTTTCCGTGACCCCGCACCAGGCAACCTCGGGATCCGTAAAAACAACGGCCGGAATGAGCGGGAAAGATTTCGGGATTGGGAATCCCATAATCGAGTCAATCGCCAGCCGAGCATCACACGAGGCCTTATGAGCAAGCATGACACCACCCGTGACATCCCCTACCGCGTAAATCGAGGGGACGGAAGTCCGTTTGGCTGAATCCGTCCGGACAAATCCCCTCTCATCCAGCCGAACCCCAATCTCCTCAAGCCTCAACTCTGCCGTAAGAGGAGCTCGCCCAGTGGAAACTAACACGCGATCAAACAACTCTTCCGTGATATTGCCTCCCGCATCAATCACAGCTTTGACTTGATTTTGGCAATTTTCAAGGCCCGCGATTTTAGTGTTCAGCATGAGCTTTTCAAGACGCCGCTTTGCCATCTCTTCGACGTAACGGATCAGATCCGAATCTGCGCCATTCAATATGCGGGGAAGGACTTCCACGACCGTCACTTTACTGCCGAGAGCCGCGTAAACGATCCCTAGTTCCATCCCGATATATCCCGCCCCGATCACGAGCAACCTTTTAGGAATCTCCTGAAGCTGAAGCGCTTCCGTCGAGGTCATCACGAGAGGGCCAGAAATTTTTAGCGATTTAGGCAGGGCCGGCGTCGAGCCGGTCGCGATGATCGCATGCTCGAAAGTGATGCGCTTATCCGCCACCTTAACCGTCCGCTGGTCCAGAAACGTCGCGCGCCCCTGGATGATCTCAATTCCCCGCCGACCGCCAAGATCTTTCATTCCCCGACCGAGTTTTTCGATCATCTCAGATTTCCAAGCGGTCAGCTTCGCAAGATCCAATGATGGTTCGGAAAATCCCAGACCAAATTTTTCAGCCGCTCGCGCGCCGTACACCGCTTCCGCCACATGGAGAAGGGCCTTGGAAGGAATACAGCCGCAATTCAGACAGGCACCGCCGAGACGTTCATTTTTTTCTATCAGGATAACTTTTTTTCCGCATGAGGCCGCGTAAGAGGCGGACGCGTACCCGCCCGGCCCTCCGCCAATCACCACTACATTTGTTTTTAAATTTTCCATGACTCCCCCATCGTAAGGCGCGTCATTCTAGCAAAAGAACGAAACGCGCGTGTAAAAGTTTTCGCGGCTCGCAACATTCGCAAGTCAAAAAAAACCGCGAGCGGCCATCTGGAGAAGAAGCAAAATTTCCTGAAACTCGTTTAACCCCGGTAGCTTGGCCTGTTCTGATTTCGCCTGTAGAGCGCCGCGCTCCAGCTTCGTCCGTTCAATACGCGGATCAGTCGAAGATGATCCGTCGGAAACTGTTTTCGAAAATCAGGAAAATGTCGTTTGGAAATTCCCGAAACGACAAGAAACCCGCCGGGGCATGTCAGGGAAGCCAGTTTTTTTCGATACCTCAGCAGTGTCTTCGAAAGCATATTGGCCCCGACGAGGTCGAACCTTCCCGTTCCCGAAACTTTTCCGAGATTGGCCCTGAAAAAACGCCCGCCCTGGCACCCGTTTCTCACGAAATTTTCTCTGGCAATCCTTGCCGACATCGCGTCATAATCAAAACCATGGATCTCCTCCGCGCCAAGTCTAGAGGCGATCACCGATAATACTCCGCTTCCCGTTCCAACATCTAGGAATCTTGTGAATTTCCCTTCCAGACTTTCCATCATCCGAATCATAAGCCGGGTGGTTTCATGCCCGCCCGTTCCAAACGCGCTTCGGGGATCCAACACGACCGGAATCCGTTTTCCTCCTGTTTTTCCGATTTTTTCCCAGGCGGGAACAATCAGAAACTTCTTTCCCACGGAAATCTTCCGGTAACTTTCCTGCCATTTGTAAAACCAGTCTTTGGGCCTGAGGCATTTCCCCTGGACGCAAAGTCCGCGAAGGCGAGAACACTTCGCGGCTTTTGTGATCCGCTGTCTTTGTTTCGTCGTTAACGCGTAGGCGCTGACGCGAAAATATTTCTTATAATTCCAGAGAACAAGTCCCGCTGAAGGGATTCCCGCGTCCTCAAAAAACCGTTGGATCTGATCCTTAACCTGGCGTGACGCATTTCGCGCGATAATGCTAAATTCACTGAGATTCGCGGGAGGACGAGAAACAGATTCGGTCATCATCTTTATCTAAGCGAACAATCGCCAAGTTTAACAAATCGAAACCCTTTGGATTTTAGCCGTGGAACGGCTTTTCGGAGAGCGATCGCGGCCTGAATTCCCGAGTCCTCCAGCGTCATCGCGACAATAGCGCCCGAACGCGCGGGAAAAATTTCTTCGGGCTTTGGAGGGTTCTCTGAATGGGGGTCCGGCATCATCGAACCGATCACTTCATACCCCATCGCCCGGGCCATCCGGACAGCCACATCATCGTAATACGAAGAAGGCGAACGAATAAAACGGGGCAAAGCCCCCGTCAAGGATTCAATCTTTCGGGCGTTTTTCTCAATCTCGATGAAAAGCTCCTCAACGCTTCGCGCGGCCGACAGTTCCCGCGGGACATTTTCTCCGGTCACCGTGCAAGCTTTCCCTTCGAGGCCGAGGCTTCCTATTTCAAACAACTCATCGGAACCTATTCGCTTGATCCATTCCGGATTTTTTTCAATCCACTTTCCGCTCACAAAAAAAACCGCGGGGATATTCTCCTTGCGAAGAAAATCGAACAACCTCGTATCAAGGGGCACCGATTCGTTCGCGTTTACGTTAAAGGTCAAAGCCATTATATGTTCCTGAGAATCAATCTGGGTCATAACGCCCGGGACCACCGGCCCCGCCTCATGCGGCTTCTCGTCGGCAAATTCAATCAGGATAATTTCCTTAAGCAATCGGTAGTCGTCTGGTTCCTTAACATCGGAGGCAAAAGCTGACCCCGCGACCAACGCCGAGATTCCGGCGCCGATCACGATCACCCTGAGGCGCGAAGCGATTCTCGCAGATAACATGGTTTTATCGTTTCCGTTTTTCTGGATAAAATTCATCCTGAAATTTTTCTTAAAAGACGCCGCACAAGTTCTCGCGGGAGACCCACCACGTTCGAATACGATCCCTGGATTCTTTCGACAATTCTGGGACCTTCCTGAATTGCGTAGGCTCCGGCTTTATCGAGAGGCCGGATGGCCAGCAAATAATCACCGATTTCTTCGCTTGTGAGTTTTTTGAATTGAACGCGGGTGCACGAAACGCCTTTCATCAGGCGTTTCCGGACACGATCCCACAAGACAACCCCCGTGTAAACTTCATGAACCTTCCCTGAAAGGGAACGGAGCATTTTGCGAGCCTCAGGCAAACTTTTGGGTTTTCCGTAAATTTTTTTACGCCAGACCAGAGTGTCGGCCGCCAGAACGTACCGGGCGATCCGTGGAACTTTCGCGTGAATAGCCTTCCCTTCCGCGTGTTTTAAAACAAGATCCCGAGGAGCGCGTCCCGGAATAAGCCGCTCTTGATAAGAACTTGGGACAACGCGAAACTTTATCTTCATCCTCCTTAAAATTTCTTTTCTTCGCGCGGACTGGGACGCCAGATAAATTATCACGATTTATTCCCCGACCCAGGCGCAACGGGAAGGCAAGCAAAGGGTTTTTCCATCCTTCCCGATTTCAGACACGCGCCCGCAGGTTCCCCAACGACGGGTATTCAGTATTTCCCTGGAAACTCCAGCGTGAAAAGGCAGGACAATTTCCTGGGGACGATCCAGAAAGGAAACCAGTACTTTCATTCCCTCGTCGTATTCAAATGCGAGCCACTGTTTTTCTTCATCAAAATAAACCCCGCTCAGCCGGCTTCGACCAAGACGCTCCTTCCGGAGAGTCATGAGGGTCTGATAAAGATGCCAGATTTCGGCGTGCGTTCCCTCCCTGTCTTTCCACGTCAGTCGAGAATCGAAAAAAGTTTTTTCACTTTCTGGAGCGGGTATTTCCTTCCAGCCGAATGAGGCAAACTCCCTAGTCCGCCCTTCCCTGACCGCGCGAACGAGATCCGGATCCCCATGATCGATAAAATACTGAAACGGGGCCTTTTCGCCGTATTCCTGGCCCATAAAAAGGAGCGGCGTATTCGGTGAAAGGATTAACAGAACTGCCGCTATTTTCTCCCGCTCAACATCCGTCAACGTGGATAGCCGATCACCCCAGGCGCGGTTCCCGACCTGGTCATGATTTTGAACACAGACAACAAGTTTCCGAGGGTCGAGATCTTTAACGGGGTTACCGTGAATTTTTTGACGAAACGCGGAATATCGTCCATCGTAAACAAATCCATCGCTTAACGCTTTGGCAATATCCGCCACACCGGAAAAGTCCGAATAGTAACCGTTCCGCTCTCCCGTCAGGCACCCATGGACGGCATGATGAAAATCGTCGCTCCACTGCCCCGCCAGGCCATATCCTTTCTCGTGGTACGGGCGGATCACCCGGGAATCATTGAGATCACTCTCCGCGATAACGTGTATCTCCCGGCCCAACACCCGGGCCAGAGATTCGACTCGCTCATTCAGGTCACGAAGAATATGAGTTGGACTTGAGTCGAAGATACCGTGAATGGCGTCCAGTCGCAGGGAATCGACGTGATATTCAGAAACCCAGTAGAGGGCATTTTCTATCACAAATTGGCGTACCGGTTCGCAGTCCTGATCGTCATAATTAAGGGCGTCTCCCCAGGGCGTACGGTATTTCTTTGTGAAATAAGGCCCGTATCCGTGAAGGTAGTTTCCCTCGGGCCCCAGGTGGTTGTACACCACATCGAGACAAACGGCCAGTTCTTCACGATGACACGCGTCCACAAATTTCTTGAATCCCTCCGGTCCCCCGTAACTATTCTGCGCCGCGTAAAGGCCTACACCATCATAACCCCAGTTCCGGGAACCCGGAAACTGAGCGATCGGCATGATTTCAACACAGGTGATCCCAAGCCTTTTTAAATAGGGAAGTTTCCGGATAGCGGACTCAAAAGTTCCTTCAGGCGTGAAAGTTCCGATATGCAACTCATAAAAAATGAGATCCCTGAACGCAATCCCCTTCCATGCCTGATCCGTCCAGGAAAAAGCCGCCGAGTCAACTACGCAGGAAGGCCCGTGAACTCCTTCGGGCTGGTACCGGGAGGCTGGATCCGGACGATCCTCGGTTCCGTTAAGACGGAAAAAATAGCGATCCCCCGGCCGAACTCCTGACGCACGAACCCTGAAATAACCCAGGGGATCCTTGCGCATTTCAACTAATCGGGAACCGTCGTGATTGATGAGATGAAGTTCGATTTTTTCACAACGTGGGGCCCACACAACAAATGAGACGGCTCCATCCTTTTCAAGATTAGCGCCACACACAGGATAGCCGCCGCCCACCGCGCTACACCTTCTTTTCCAAAATTCGCGTAATGCCCTTCAAGGGAATAGCCGTCCACTCGGGACGATTATTCAGCTCATAATTGAGTTCATAAACAGCCTTTTCCAGAATAAAGATGTCAAGCAACGCGGCCGTTTCCTCTTTGCTTCGCGGAATAAACGGAGCGTCCTTGGCGGTATCCAGATAGGCCCTCAAATAAGCCGACGACACCCACATGTACCAGAAGTACGCCCAGGATTCAACTGCGGGGACGTCCTTGGGACGGACAATTTTTTCCGAAGTTTTTTTCGCGAGAACCGTATAAGCGGCATAGTGGAATGAGCGTAAAATCCCCGCGACATCACGAAGGGGCGACAACTTCGACCTCCGTTCCTGGGCGGAACGCATCGGTTCCCCCTCAAAATCAATGAAAACAAAATCCTTACCGGTGTAAAGAATTTGCCCCAAATGAAGATCTCCGTGATGCCGGATTTTGACCGAGGAGATTTTTGTATTCAAAAAAAGCTGGTATCGTTTGAGAAGTTCGGGGTGTTTTTCAAGAACCGCTTTAGCTTCGGGCTGGATGCCGGCGGGAAGATGTTTGAGTCTCTTCGCGAGTGTCTGAAAAACCTTATTCGTCAGATTACGCATGGATTGATAAAGCGAGCGCTGATAAAAAACCTGAAAAGGCTCCGGCGCGAACGCGGGATCATCGGTTTCACCCGCCAAGGCTATGTGCAATTCTGCCGTTCTCTTCCCAAGCAACCGGGCAGTTTCAAGATACGGGTTGACCAATTCAGTCGCGAGAGAATCCACTTCCCCCTGCGCGAGCTCCATGAGGCTTTTTTCACAACTTTGCCTTTTTTTAAATTTATCGGGACGCGCAAATACTCCGTCAAAATAACTGGCGAGCGCGTCCAGCGTATATTGCCACGCATCTCCCTGATTTTTGACAAACTCCTGAAGCACGCCAATCGTCGCGTAAGAACTCCGACCTCGGCTATACTCCAAAGAGCCAAGCATCCTGGGGACATTAACAAAATCCGTGTTTTCGGTGAGATAACGGCCCATTTCGAAATCCGGATTGATCCCTTCTTCTATCTTCCGAAAAAGTTTCAGAACCATCCGTCCTCCATAATTGATAGACGTGTTACTCTGTTCCGCCTTCATCAGAGAGGATTCGCGCAAAGACGCATCTTTAGGCCACAACTTCTTGAGCTCCGCCGTGGGTGTCCCCTGGATTACTCCCTGCGTTCCCTTGAACCGGCGGCGGCGATGAATGCCGTCAAGAATCGCCGAGGTAAAAGTCCTGTCGACGATGGCCTCATAAAGGACACCATCCGTGATCCCGCCACTGCCCTTGACTTCAACTTGAGCGATCCGGGACAGCGGAAACTGGGTCTGTATTTCACCCGCTCGGGAACCTGACGCGTATGCCACGGGAAGCAAATAATACTCCGCCTCACCTTCCGCGTACTCTACCTTGAGAAACACGAGAAATGAATCACCGGCGTTACATGGTACTGTCACTGCTTCCGTTATCTGGACACGTTTTAGTTTTCGGGCTTTGCCGGCAAACCAGCGACAGGCCCGGATATAGTCGGGAAGTAGCGACTCCAAATGCGTTTTTGCGTCTCCTTTGAACATACGGGTCCAGTGATCTTTCACAACAATCTTTTTGAGTTCCGTGGGCGGGGACGAAATGAGCGCCGGTTGAGCTTTGGGGGCCGTTTCGAGACTAAACCAGTAAAAAGAGTGAGGTCCGAGCGTCACAAAGTAAGGGAGCTCTCCGATGGAAGGAAATTCATTATGCCCAAACATTTCAACCGGGACCATTCCTTTATAAGCCGAAAGATCGATTTCAACACATTGAACAAATCTTGAAAGGTTGGCGATGACGAGAATTTGTTCTTCCCGGTACTTGCGGATAAACACCAGCACTTTCCCGTTTTCAGGGGACAAAAACTCGATCGATCCCCGGCTGAAAGCCTTGTACCGCTTCCGAAGGGCAATCAGGCGTTTCATCCACCAGAGCAGCGAGTGCGTATTACCCTGCTGGGCTTCCACGTTGACAGTCCCGTAGTCGTATTCCGGATCAATAATAACGGGCAAATAAAGTTTTTGAGGATTGGCACGTGAAAATCCGGCGTTTCGGTCGGCGCTCCACTGCATGGGTGTCCTGACACCGTTTCGATCCCCGAGATGGATGTTATCGCCCATCCCCAACTCATCTCCGTAATAAATCACGGGAGTCCCGGGGAGTGAAAAAAGGAGCCCATTCATCAGTTCAATTTTCCGTCGATGGTTCCCCAATAAAGGGGCAAGCCTTCGACGGATCCCGAGATTAATTCGGGCCTTGGGATCGTGGGCGTAGACACGGTACATGTAGTCACGCTCTTCATCCGTCACCATTTCGAGTGTCAACTCGTCGTGGTTCCGCAGAAAAATCGCCCACTGGCAAGAATCCGGGATCTCCGGCGTTTGCTGAAGAATGTCGACGATCGGAAAACGGTCTTCCATGTGGATTGCCATAAAAAGCCGCGGCATGATGGGAAAGTGAAACGCCATATGACATTCATCCCCCTGGCCAAAATACGCGACCGCATCCTCAGGCCACTGATTGGCTTCGGCAAGTAGCATCCTGTTTTTGAACTTCCGATCCACGTGCTTCCGTAAGTCTTTAAGAAACCGATGCGTCTCGGACAGATTTTCACAGCTGGTTCCTTCACGCTCGAAAAGATACGGAACCGCGTCGAGACGAAGGCCATCCACTCCCATCCCGAGCCAAAAATCTAGGACGCCCAACATCGCTTTTCGAACCGCGGGATTATCGAAATTCAGATCCGGCTGGTGTGAGTAAAACCGGTGCCAGAAATAGGCCTTCGCGACCGGGTCGTACTCCCAGTTGGCAGTTTCGTAGTCCTTGAAAATGATTCGGGAGTCTTTGTATTTTTCCGGGGTTTCGCTCCAGACATAAAAATTTCGCTCTTTGGTGCCGGGAAGAGCCTTGCGCGCGTTTTTGAACCAGGGATGCTCATCTGACGTGTGGTTCAATACCAGTTCGGTAATGATGTGAAGACCGCGCTTTTTCGCTTCTCTCAAAAAATATTTAAAATCAGAGAGTTTTCCAAACGCGGGGTTCACGTTCTCATAATCAGAAATGTCATAGCCGTCATCTCTTTGGGGCGAGGGATAAAACGGAAGAAGCCAGATCGCCGTCACGCCAAGATCCTGCAAGTAATCGAGCTTGGCCGCGAGCCCCTGGAAATCTCCTATACCATCACCATCGCTGTCAAAAAAAGCGCGAACATGCAGTTCGTAAATAATCGCGTCTTTGTACCAAAGTGGATGATCTTCCATGTTTTCCTTTTTCTCCGATTATTTTTTCAAAAGAAAAATATGAGCCGGGACCGCTTTCGGATCAAGGCGGACATAATTGCGCGGCCCTTTCCAGTAATATTTCTCTCCCGTCAAAAGATCCCGCATCTGATACGTTTGCCAGTCTTCTATGCCAAACTTCCTAAGCGGAAGCGTCACGAAGTCTTCCTGAGCATGATTGGGATCCAAGTTGACCACCGTCACAATAATATTGGCATTATCCGGAGTTCTTTTCCCGTACGCAAGAATCATCTCATTGCGCGTGTCATAAAACTCAAGGTTATCGTAGTCCTGGAGAGCGGGATTCTCCCGGCGGATATGGTTCACCTGCGCGATCAAGGCCTTGATGTTCCCCTCCCGGTCCCAGTCCCAGACCTTGTACTGGTATTTTTCCGAATCCAGATATTCTTCAGATCCCGGGGCCTTCGCGCGATTCTCACAAAGTTCAAACCCGCTATAAATCCCGTACGAGGAAGAAAGTGTCGCCGCGAGAATCGCCCGGATCATAAACGCCGGTCGTCCTCCCTTCTGGAGGTATTCGTGCAAAATATCAGGAGTGTTCGCGAAAAAATTGCCGCGATAATAATATTTCATCTCCGTCTGCGTTAGCTCCTCCAGGTACTGCCGAAGTTCCCATTTTTCATTGCGCCAGGTGAAGTAAGTATAAGACTGCGTAAAACCCGCCTTGGCCAGAAACTTCATGATCTTGGGACGAGTGAAAGCCTCCGCAAAAAAAATCGACTCCGGATACACCTTCTGGGTCTCCTCAATGAGCCATTTCCAGAAACCCAGCGGTTTCGTGTGTGGGTTATCAATCCGGAAAATCTTGACCCCCTTATCCGCCCAAAACAGGATAATGCTTTTTAGTTCCTCCCAAAGCGCCCGCCAGTCCTCGCAGTGAAAATTCAACGGGTAAATGTCTTCGTATTTTTTGGGGGGATTTTCAGCGTAGTGAATCGTTCCGTCCGGCCGATGAAAGAACCATTCGGGATGCTCTTTCACGTAGGGATGATCCGGCGAACATTGAAAAGCGATATCCAGCGCAATTTCGATATCCGCGCGTTGGGCCGCCTTGAGCAAATTTTTAAAATCTTCCATCGTTCCGAGTTCGGGATGAATGGCCTTATGTCCCCCGTCCTTGCTTCCGATCGCCCAGGGAGAGCCGGGAGAGCCTTTATCCGCCACAAGGGAATTATTCGGCCCTTTTCTCTTCGTCACCCCGATCGGATGAATCGGCGTCAAATAAAGCACATCAAAGCCCATTTGCCGGATCTCGGGTATCCTCTTGATACAATCCTTGAAAGTAGCGCTCACTCCTTCTTTTTTTCCCTGAGATCTCGGAAAAATTTCGTACCATGCCCCGAACCTGGCCCGCCGTCGATCCGAAACAAGCTCCAAGGGAGCAGATAGGCTTTCAAGCCTTCTGAGCGAATGTCCGCCTAAAAACTTTTGAAATTCCGGCGACCGGATCAAGGCAAGCACGTCATGGCTAACCCCTGAGGTCCGTTTTAAACTCCCTTTCAAAGTTGCAATCCGCTCCCGATCCTTGCCTTTCGAAAGCCGTCTGGCTTCTTCAAGTAAAACGATTCCCTCCAAAACTTCACTTTTGACCGAGGCTTCACTTTGGCATTTTTTTTCGACGTGCTTCATCCAGGAAGCGACTGGATCCATCCACGCGCGAACGCGGTAAAGGTACCGGGCATTTTCCGCGAGGACAAACTCTCCGCTCCAGCGGTCATTCTCGAGGAATTTCATCGGAACACTTTGCCAGGCCTTGTCACTTTTCTTTTTGTACTCGACAGCGGCCGCTATCACATCGTGCCCGTCTTTAAAAATATCCGCCTTCACCGTCAGCGGATCCCCGGCGATCCATTTCACGGGATATTTCCCTCCATCAACCGACGGTCGGACATCCTCAATGATGATGCCCGGAATCACGTCCTCCGGAGCGGCAGACTTGCGAGATGAAAGTGCGATATTTTTTTTGGTTCGTTTTCTTTTCATTACGACTCTTTGCCCCCTGTAAAATATTAAATACCTATTTTCAGATCCAAAGCATAACTTTGTCTGCGTTCTGCCCGCATCTTCGCGATGGATCCCACCCGGTCCGAGAACTGCGGTTCAGCCGCATGAAATTGCCCGGTCCAGGCTTCGCTTTCACGTCGCAGGTCTACTCGCGCGACCTGCTTTATTTACGGACAGAAACAGAAAATGTTGACGCCCAAAGGCGGCAATTGACAATTCAAGGAGTGAGGCCGCTTGTGCATCGGAATATTCTCCGAATGAATCCCCCCTTGGTTACCTAAACCGCATCCGCCGTAATCAAACGCTTCACTATTAAAAATCTCCTTATAGAAACCGTGCCATGGAACCCCGATCCGGTAATTTTCCCTAATGACCGGGGTCATATTAAAAGTAAAAATGAGTAATTGCTTCCTGTCCCGTGACCAGCGAAGAAAACTGATGACCGAATTCATTTCATCCGAAAAATCAATCCATTCAAATCCGTCGGTGGTGAGATCCCCCTCGTGAAACGCGGGATAATCACGATAAAGACGGTTGAGGTCTTTCACCACCTGGTTAATTCTCCGGTGCCGGGAAAACTGAAGAAAATGCCAGTCGATGGATTGATGAAGGTTCCACTCCGACCACTGGGCGAAATCGCTTCCCATAAAAAGCAGTTTCTTTCCCGGATGCGCGAACATGTAACCGAGAAACAACCGGAGATTCGCGAATTTCTGCATGTCATCCCCCGGCATCTTTCCAATCAAAGAGCCTTTCCCGTGAACCACTTCATCGTGCGAAATGGGCAAGACGAAATTCTCGGAGTGCTGATACCACATGGAAAAAGTCAGGTTCCCGTGATGAAATTTCCTGTAGACCGGATCTTTTGAAAAATACTCGAGCGTGTCATGCATCCACCCCATGTTCCATTTCAAATCAAACCCAAGCCCTCCCGAAAAAGTCGGCCGGGTCACATTCGGCCAGGCGGTAGATTCCTCGGCGATGGTCAAAATCCCCGGATAGCGGGCGTGCACGACCTCATTGAATTTTTTAAGAAACGCGACCGCTTCGAGGTTCTCCCTGCCTCCGTACACGTTCGGTTCCCATTCTCCGGGCTTCCGGGAATAATCGAGATACAGAATGCTCGCGACCGCGTCAACGCGAAGTCCGTCGACGTGATATTTATCCATCCAAAAAAGCGCATTGGAAATCAGAAAGTTTTGCACCTCCCGCTTTCCGTAATCAAAAACCAGAGTCCCCCAATCACGATGCTCGCCCTTTTTCCAGTTCTCGTAGGCGTAAATTTGCCGGCCGTCAAAATCGACAAGCCCGTAACTATCTTTGGGAAAATGGGCCGGGACCCAATCCAGGATCACGCCAATCCCATGTTGATGACACAAATCCACCAGATACATAAAACCTTCGGGATCACCAAATCGGCTGGTCGGAGCATAGTAGTTGACCACTTGATAACCCCAGGACTCATCAAGGGGATGTTCCATGACCGGAAGCAATTCAACGTGAGTGTAGCCCATGTATTTGACATAGCTGACAAGCTTTCCGGCCAACTCACGATAGTCCATAAAGCCCCATCCGTTTTTCTCGTCACGCATCCAGGAACCCAGATGAATCTCATAAACCGAAATGGGATGAGCCAGGGGATGGTCCTTGGCACGATTTTGCATCCAGGCTTCATCGTTCCATTGATACCGATCCAGGTTGGACACGATCGACGCGGTACGCGGCCGAAGTTCGGCCCGGAACGCGTACGGATCGGTCTTAATCCGGACTTCATGATCCGCCGATGAACGGATGGCAAACTTATACAGCTCACCCTCACCTATTCCCGGGATAAAAAGCCCCCAAACCCCGGAAAAATGAATACGGGCCATGGGATGAGCTCCAGGGATCCAATGATTAAAATTGCCCACAACACTGACGCTTTTGGCATTCGGCGCCCAGACTGAAAAGTGTACTCCGGACACTCCGCGAATCTGAGTGAGTTGGGCTCCGAACTTTTTATAACTGTTGAAGTGATTCCCCTCTCCGATCAAGAAAAGATCTAAATCGCTGATTTCGGGACGAAACGCGTAGGGATCTTCCGTTTCGCTGGCAAAACCGTTCTCATCATGGAATCCCACCCGATAGTCCATAACGGGAAAAGAAGATTTCACCACGACTTCGAAGATTCCCTTTGGATGCACTTTTTTCATTGGCCTTCTCATGCCCGAGCCCGGCAATCGAATCCAGGCATCCACAGCTCGAGGCAAAAACGACCTCACCTGAACCATTTTCCCTGACGACGGGTGGGGACCTAAAATCTCAAACGGTTCATCTTCCTCAAACCGGACAATCCGCTCAAATTCGCGGTGGGGAAATCCGTAGACGCCTCGCGCGCCCTCTTCATTTTTTTGAAATACTTTAAACATAAGGTTCCGTCAATTCATTGGTGTGAGTGATACAGCCAACATAAAATCGTTCTCTTGGCATGCCTTTCATTAACCTTTCCCTTCCCCTCTTTTGTAAGAGGGAAGCCGCTTCTCAAACTTGGCGAGTAGTATGTTAAATTTTATTTTTGTTGGCATTGGACGCGTGTATTGTACCTTATTTTCAAAATTTTTCGGAGCTTGTTACTATGGAACCGCCCAAGACAGAAAAACAGCCTAAAAAATCGACCTTTCCTTGTAGACGCTTAACACTAAGCCAAGCGCTATGCAGTTCATAATAAACGAAGATCCTCCGTAGCTAATCAGCGGAAGGGGGAGGCCCGTGATTGGCATGAGGCCGATCGTCATTCCGACATTGATCAGAACGTGGGAGGCAAGAAGGGCTAACACCCCGCCCGCCAGCAGTTTCGCCTTGATGTCGGTCGTGCGCTCCATGATGAGGAAGATGGCCTGAAAAAGGTACGCGTAAAGACAAAGGACAAGCAAGGTCCCGATAAAACCGAGCTCTTCCCCGATCACACAAAAAATGAAATCGGTATGGTGTTCCGGAACAAAGTGTAGCTGGGTTTGGGTACCGGCAAGATACCCCTTCCCCATCAATCCTCCTGAGCCCACCGCAATTTTCGACTGAATGGCAGTGTACCCGGAACCAAGCGGATCCAGATTTGGATTGAGAAAAACCAGAATTCTCTTTTTCTGATAATCCTTGAGCATTTCCCAGGCAAGAGGCGCCATCACCAGAACCCCCGCGAAGGCCGTGATCAAAAACCGCCATCGGATACCCCACAAAAAAAACATGACGAGTACCATCGGGATAAAAAGCAGGGCTGTCCCAAGATCCGGTTGTTTGACAACCAAAAGCCACGGTACCGCCAGCAAAACCAGCGCGCCCAAAACCGTCTTGGTCTGTCCCTGAAGGGGATTGCGGGATCCCAGATAATTGACAAGCGCCAGCAATGTCCCAAGTTTCGCAAACTCGGAAGGTTGAAGAAGTAGAGGCCCCACATTGAGCCAGCGTTGCGCCCCAAAATGTTTGGATCCCACAAAAAAAACAAGGATCAAAAGAATCACACTGAATCCGTAAAATAGATACCCGACACTAAGCAAGGGCCGATATCCCACGTAAGGGATAGCCAGCATGGTCACAAGCCCTATCACGGCCCACAAAACTTGTTTGATTTCGTACTGACCGGAATCGCGGAAGGAAGCGCTATAGATAAAAAGAATCCCGATAACTGCCAGACTCATCACCGCCACAATAAGCGGCCAATGGAGATCTTTAAGCAATTTTCGGAACATAACTTCCCTTCCAGAGCTCAATCAGTTGTTTGACGATTCTGGCGCCCGCAATTCCGCCGGAGCCGCCATGTTCCACAAATACGACAAATGCAATTTTGGGATCTTTATAGGGGAAAAATCCGGTCATCCATCCATGGGCCTTAAGAGGCGGGGTTTGGGCCGTTCCGGTCTTCGCGGCAAGCTTGCCAAAATCCACCCGAGCTAACTGTCCCGTGCCATAGTCTGACTCCACGACCTGAAGCATGGCTTTTTTGATCACGTCCAGATTTTCCTCACGGATCGCAACCCGATCGCGGGAGCTTTCTTCGTATTCATTGTTCTGGACGAGATGGGGATCCACGAATTTTCCGTTCTTGGCGATGATCGAGGTGAGACGGAGAATTTCAAGTGGAGTCACGAGCACATACCCTTGCCCGATCGCCATATTGATGGTTTCGCCCTGATACCAGGGTTGTTTAAATCTCGCCCGCTTCCACGCGCTATCCGGAATCAGGCCGGGCGCCAGCTTGCTGATTTCCAGACGCATGGGTTCCCCGAGACCAAGCTCATGCGCGTATTTTGCGATCTCTTCCGGCGTAAGCTTTGTGGCAACGTTATAAAAATAAACGTTACAGGATCGCTCAATCGCCTGATACAGGTTAATACTGCCATGTCCCTCTTCAAACCAACATCGGGCTACCCTTCCCGACTTGCCGAGTTTGAAACGTCCATTACAAAAAAAACGGGTCTGGGGGGTGATTTTCCCCACCTCAAGAGCGGCCAGCGCCGTCACGAGTTTAAAAATAGATCCGGGAGGATAGGCCGCGCCGATCGACCGGTCAATCATCGGGCTTTGAACATCCGTAAGAACGGAAAGCCTCCGCGCGCTCGCGGATGGACTGACAAAAATATTCGGATCATATGCAGGAGAACTCGCCATCGCGAGAAGTCCTTCGGTCTCAAGATCAATCACGGCAACGCTCGCGCGCTGGTCCTTGATCAGCTCCATGATTTTCTGTTGAAAATCAAGATCCAGCGTAAGGTGCAAATCCGAACCCGGCTCGGCAGGCCGTCTGGAGAGAACTCCGACCATCCGTCCCCGCGCGTCCACTTCAATTTGTTCTCCCCCTCGCCAACCCCGTAACGTATCGTCAAAATATTTTTCAATTCCCATACGCCCGATCATGGAATGGATCCCGAAGCGATCCCGGTCAAGACGCTCGTATTCCTCCCCGTTAATCGCCTGGATATACCCGATCACATGAGAGGCTGTTTCACCGTAAGGATAATGCCGGACGCCGCCGATACGGATCGCCACTCCCGGAAGTTCCGGCTTTCTTTCTTCAATCAAAATAGCCAGAGATTTTGGAATGTCCGGTTTGATCAGTGCCGGCGCGAAAGGATATTCCCTGCCGGCGCTCATCCGGTAACGAACCTCTTTTTCCTTCATGTCAAGGAGCTTGGCAAGCGTGGGATAAACTTCCGGGGTCACGTCTTCCGGAAAGGCAACGACGTCATAAGAGACGCGGTTGGTCGCAAGCAACCGTCCCGACCGGTCAAAAACCCGCCCGCGGGAGGCTTCGATGGGAATGAGCCGGATGTGATTGCGAATACTCAAATCGCGATAGTAATGTCCCTTCAACACCTGGACATGGAACAAACTCAGCGCCAGAAAAAGCAACGCTAAAAAAACAACCGCCTGAAGAAGATAAAATCTCGATATTCTCATTTGAAAAGCTCGTATTGTCGGGAAAGGGCACGATCCCCTATCGCAAAACGTGTCAAAGGACCGAAAAACGGAAGTAAAAGAGCCGTATAAACCCCCATTAAGATAATCGTACCGATGTGCGACGCAAGAACACCATCGACACGGCCAATAAACATGCCAAAAAACAGCTTGAGAAGCTCACAAAAAACCACGTACAAGAGGGTAATAAAAAAATAAATCCCGGGGAATTCCCGTTCAATTCTTCGGACCACTTGATCCAGCAAAAGGGCCATGGCCACCAGGATACCCGCCTGAACACCCAAGAGTTCCCCGCCAATAAAGTCTTTCAAAAGTCCGGCCCAAAACGCGACCGGAATTGTTTTTTTTGTTTCCCATTCAAACGACGCGTAACAAACAAAAAGATAAAGAAATGACGGATAAACCCCTCCGATCCCGAAAACCGGAAGCACGGCATGATCCAGCACGCTCAGGAAGGCAAAATAGAGGATTACTTTGAGGCTGGTGAGATGAGGCATAGCAATTCCTCAATTTTGGAAAAAGACGCGGCTGGCCGAACCTGCGCTCGAAGATGAAGCCCGTCGGGATCTTTTTCCAGGGAAACAACCGTTCCGATCTGGATTCCTTTCGGAAAAAGGCTTTCGATTCCCGAGGTAATGATCTCTTCACCAATCGTGATTTCAGAATCAATCGGAAGATATTTCATCTGCAAAATCTCGGAACCGGTTCCGGAAATCACCCCTTGAACGCGACCGTTCGCCGTCAGGGCGCTGACCCGGCATTGTGGATCCGGCAAAAAAATAGCCCGTGACGTATAAGGCCCTACTTCGAGTACCCGGCCCAAAAGCCCTTCCGGAGCCACCAGCACCATATCCTTCCGGATGCCGCGATTGGATCCCTTATCCAGTATCACCACACGTTTCCATGGGGTGTTGTCCTCTCCGATCACCCGGGCGCCAACGGTCTTGTACGGAAGCGCTTGCGAAAAATCGAGAAGTTTCCGAAGACGTTGATTTTCCTTATCCATTTCTTCATATCGCAACAACCGTGTCTGGAGGTCGAGAATTTGTTCCTGATATTCCCGCGCCTTGGAAACGGCATCCCAAAATTTCCCAAAATTCAACCGTAAGGCACTGGCGGTATTTCGAACGGAGGAACCTGCGAAAAGGACGGGTTTTGAAACGGAGTCAAAAACATTTCGAACGGATTGATGTATGCGCGGGAACTGAAAACCGGTGAGCAAAATCAGCAAAGCGCCCCCCAACCAACCCAGCGAACGCCAACGGCGAATCAGCACTGTGTCCCCCAGCTATTCAGAAAATAAAACTGTTCTTTAAACATCACGGACCGGAAGGAGACAAGTTTGAGGAAACCCGAACCCAAATCAGAAGCAGGACGAAGAGGTTTTGGCGATCTACGTCACGAACAGCTGCGATCCGGCAAGTTAAAGCCGACTAAAACTCAGACGATCCAAGCGGGACCGTACACTAGCGCTAGTACTCCCGGGCCGAACCCGTATTCACGGACAATCGTTTTAACAAGGTAAAATCACTCAAATAACGCCCGGTTCCGAGCGCTACCGCGGTCAACGGATCATCCGCAATGTGAACGGGCAAACCTGTTTCCTCACTGATCAATTTGTCAAGTCCCTTGAGAAGGGAACCACCTCCCGCCAAAATCAAGCCACGGTCAATAAGGTCTGCAGAAAGTTCGGGAGGGGTACGCTCAAGCGCGATACGCACCGATTCAAGAATGGAGGAAAGCGGCTCTGACAAAGCTTCCCGAATCTCTTCGCTGGTGATACTAATCGTCTTGGGAAGACCGGCAAGAACATCACGTCCCTTCACATCAAGCGTGGTTTCTTCCTCAAGCGGATACGCCGAACCAATTCGTATCTTGATCTCTTCGGCGGTGCGCTCGCCTATCATGAGGTTATAAGCCTTCTTCAGGTGACTGATAATCGATTCGTCAAACTCGTCGCCCCCGATGCGAATACTTTTAGCAAATACGATTCCGGACAAGGAGATCACGGCAATCTCGGTCGTCCCACCCCCAATATCGATAATCATGTTGCCGGCAGGTTCATGGATCGGAAGCCCCACACCAATGGCGGCCGCGATAGGTTCCTCGACAAGAAAAACCGGGGTTCGCGCGCCAGCCCTCTCCGCGGAATCTTTAACTGCTCTTTTTTCAACTTCGGTAATCCCGCTCGGCACGGCCACAACAACACGCGGTCCCACCGGACTGTGACGGCGGTGAACCTTACGGATGAAGTACCGGAGCATCGCTTCGGTGATGTCAAAATCGGCAATCACACCGTCCTTCATGGGCCGAATAGCAGTAATATTACCGGGGGTTCGTCCCAACATCCGCTTGGCTTCTTCACCTACGGCAAGAGCCGAGTGGGTCGCCCGGTCAATCGCAACAACCGAGGGCTCACAAAGAACCACGCCTTGACCTTTCAGATAAACTAACGTGTTCGCAGTTCCAAGATCAATACCAATATCGGAGGAAAAAAAGCCTAAAAGTCTGTCCAAAAGTAGCATATATGAACGCCTTTTTCGTTAGTGTGTGGGATCAATTTTGTAGAGGCGGTAGTATAAGCGAAAGCCGTCTGCCCTGTCAAACCAAAATCGGTTCCCGGTTAGTCTGCCATGAATTGTGTTAATCTATGCGGGAGTGAATAAAAAGGGTCCGTCTTTCCGCTCCCCACAGCCAGGGAGAAATACGGCCTATGTCACGTCAGATTGCTCCAACGCACCCAAACCTTGAAAGTATGAAAGACGAGGCCCTTTCCCAACTTCGGGGAAACGGTCAGGAGCGGTAAATCCCCTGGATTTCTCCAGCCGCCACACAAACATTTCGGCGGTAACAAACCGCAAATTGACCGGGAGTAACGGCACGCTGAGGCTTATCAAACGAAAGTAGTGCCTTGTTTTTGGATTTCAGAATCAGGACGGCTGGAGCCCCTTGCTGACGGTATCGAATTTTCGCCTGAACCCGCAAAGCCTTTTGGGGAGCCGCCGACGGAAAATGGCAGGGCTTTAGAACTATTTCTTTTTGGAATAAACGTTTTTCATCTTTTGTAATTTCGAGCGTGTTCCGCCCCATCTCATGTTCTCTGACGAAATACGGCCCTCCCGAAAGCCCCAAGCCTTTTCGTTGTCCTATCGTGTAAAAATGAAGTCCCCGGTGCCGCCCAATAATCTTTCCCTCGTCATTTAGCATGTCCCCAGGTTTCAGGCCAATCTCCTTGGCAAGAAAAGCATTCATCGCTTTCCCCGAAACAAAACAAAAATCCTGACTTTGCTTTTGCTTCAGAAAAATTTCAAATCCCGCCTTTTCAGCCATGCGATAAACCTCCCTTTTCCTTAAGTGACCGAGCGGGAGAACAAGCCGCGCGAGTTGCGACTGATCAAGAAAACTAAGCGAATAAGTTTGATCCTTCTCGGTATCACGAGCCTTCAGCAGTTCATATTTTCTAAGCCCCGGATTTCTCCGGACTCGAGCGTAATGTCCCGTAGCCACATACTCAATCCCATGCCTGCTCCCCCATCGAAAAAGCTCCTTGAATTTTAAAAACCGATTACACATCACACAGGGATTCGGGGTCTTGCCCAAACGCAACCTCCCGAGAAAATAATCAATGACCGCCTTTTTAAACTTTCGGGAAACGTCATAAACAAAATAAGGAACTCCGAGCTTGTCGCAAACATCCCTGGCGATCCGAAAAGACTCTTCACTACAACAGACATTTTCTCTCAGGCAGTTCGCGGGGTCTTTCCAGACGGGGTATTTGAGTGACACTCCCACGGGCCGCCAGCCCTGTTTTATCAGAAGTAAGAGAGCCATGGACGAATCCACGCCTCCCGACATGCCTACCACAATTTTTCGGCCTCTTTTGCCTGTGATTTTGGGAACCATTGTTTAAGGCCGTCCAAACAGGTGATAAAAACCCGAAGTTCGTAACGCAAAAGAACTTCGAGTGGCGGAAGAAGAGGAGATTTTAACCCGCCGGATGAGGTAAGGATTCCGGAGGTATTTCCGGTCGTGCACGTGACTTGCGGCACAGGCATACTCGTAACCGGCTTTCTTGACGTACTCCACGATCGTCTCCGTGAAAGACCCGGACGGATAAGAAAAGGCGCGAACCGGCACGCCTATTTTGTCTTCAATTTGTTTTTTAGATTCCACAATCGATCGCAGGGCGTCAGGCCCTGAAATGTCCGCAAGAGGCTTATGAAAAAGCCCGTGGCTTCCAATCTCGATACCGGGCGTACGCGCCATTTCATTCACCATTTGCCACGTCATAAATCCTTGGTTACCTATCGTTTCAGGCGTCACAAAAAAAGTCCCGGGAAATCCCAGATGGCGGAGCGTCACATACGCGCATGCGTAATTGTCAAGGTATCCGTCATCAAAAGTAAGCGCAACTTTTTTGTCAAAAACACCAGACACCCCTCTGGCTTTAGCGCATGCTGAGAGCGGAATTAATTCATAGCGCCCCGCCCTCAACCAGTCCATTTGGCGGGAAAAAAGTTCGGGATCAATCGCAAGTTTATTTTGGGGGAATCGCTTCGTATCAAAACTGTGGTACGCCAGCACAGGAATATATTTTTTCATCCTTGTCCCACCACTTGTTCATACACATTCTGGGTTTGTTGATACATGTTCAGCGCGGTATACCGAAAAGCGGCCTGATGCCCCGCACGGGCCATCCTCAAACGAAGATCCGGGTCCCGCGCATAAACCTCAAGACATTTTGACAGCCCTTTCACGTCCTTTTCATCAAAAAGAAGTCCGTATTCGTCCTGCCCCAAAAGTTCCCCAATCCCTCCGGAACGGGACCCAGCCACAGGAAGCCCGGCCGCCATAGCTTCTAAAATCGATAACCCAAATGCTTCCGGCCAAAGGTAGGGGGCCACAAACAGGTCAGCCGCGGCAAAAACCTTTTCGGTCTGCGTGACATTTCCCAAAAACCGGACCTTCTCCCGAATGCCGAGGGCGTTCACCTGATCTTCAAGCCGTTGTTTATAATCCGGCTCACCCGATCCCGCCACGAGAAGTCTTAAAAACGGATTCTCCCGGGCAACCAGCGCGAACGCCTCGATCAAAAAGTGGACGCCTTTGACAGGTATTAAACGGGACAGGGAGAGAATAACGATTTCTTCGTCACAAAACCCATAGTCCTTCCGGCACATTCTCCGGTCAACTTGTTTCACCCTCATCCTTAAACCTTCAACGTCAATGCCGTTAACCACCACCGTTACAGGAGGCAGATTTTTTTCGCCAAAAATATCAATCAATCCATCCTTCATCGTTTTTGAATTAGCGATGATGGCGCCTCCCCAGCAGGGATAAAGAATCCGTCCCAGCCGTTTTTTATAAAACATGTGCGCCGTCGAGAGAAAAGGCACACGCGTGAAGAACTTCGACGCCGCAGCCAACACTTGAGCAACCCTTGTGTGCGTGTGGATAACATCAATTTTTTGCTTCCTCACATAGAAAATCAATCGCGGAAGCTGAGACCAGAGTCTCGGGGAAAGCTCACTTTTGCACCGGGGAACATCGCTCACGACTTCCCGGGTCATCGACCGGAAATCATCCAGGCACACACCACTGCTTGCCCAGAGATAAACCTCATGCCCCGCTCGCGTCTGTTCCTTCACCAACGCCTGAAGATATGTGGTAATGCCACCGGTATTGAGATGAGTTGTAATGTGTAAAATCTTCATCGCTAACGTAACGCGCGACCGTCACAATCCTGAAATAAAAAAGGACCTCCCGTGAGGAAGATCCTTTTTTAAACGCGGTTAAAATTCGAGATCAAATCTGGGAAGTGCAATTCGGGCAACGGGTGGCCTTGAGCGATACCGTCGAAAAACAAAACGGGCACTCTTTCGTTGTTGGGACCGCGGGCGCCGGTTCCGGCTTGCGCTGCAAGACAGAAATTTGTCTAATGACAACAAAAATAACAAACGCGACAATCAAAAAGTTGATCACTGTATTGAAGAAAACCCCGTAATTTAACGTGGGAGCCCC